>CENX01019906.1_pt1 | contig 70302 bp, 76 predicted proteins | sample 361321 | NCBI WGS metagenome assembly CENX01 (sample SAMEA2619678, study PRJEB7988) | marine metagenome | isolation source: saline water (ENVO:00002010), including | reverse complement strand
TTGAATATATTTATAATTCCTCGATTTACTAATTATAAAATTATTAATATTTAGTTTATTTTTAAATTTTTATAAAAATTTACTCTCTTCAACTTAACAAATAATTAAATTTATAGAATTATTTCATAAAGAATTTTCAATGGAATTTATAGGTGATTTAAAAATTTAATTAAAAAATAGTGAGGTTATTGAATGAAGATAGGCTATGTTAAAGAATGGAACGAATTAAAAGGCTGGGGCTTTATTGAATGCGATGAAGAAGATCAAGATTATTTTTTCCATATTTCAAAAGTAAGAAAAGGTTTAAAATTAAAACAGGGTATGCAAGTTAAGTTTGATTCAATCATTACTCAGCGTGGAGATGAAGCTGAAAACATTTCTCATATATGAAAAATGAAAATTCATTAAATGTTGATAACTTCTTGTTTTGGGATAATAAATATAAAATTAATGAGTTTTCATGGGATTTAGGATACCCGACACCTTACTTTGTTGATTGGTCTCAAATTATTAAAAACAAAAAATCAAAAAAAGTTTTAATTCCTGGATGTGGACTTGGACATGATGTCATTTATTTATCTAAGTTAGGTTTTGATGTATATGCGTGTGATTTTTCTAGCACAGCTGTAAAAATTTTAAGAAAAAAAGTAAAGAAGAATAATCTAAGTACCAAAGTTATTGAACAGGATTTTTTTAAATTATCTGAAAATTTTAAAGGTTATTTTGATTATATCCTTGAATATACTTTCTTTTGTGCTATAAATCCATCAAGAAGATCTAATTATATAGAAGAATGTTCAAAATTATTAAAAGATAAAGGCAAGCTTGTTGGAATAATGCTTCCAATTGGAAATGTTGAAGTTGCTTCAAATCCTCCTTTTGAAGTTAAAATTAATGAATTAGAAAATAATTTCTTAAATTTTTTTAAAATAATTAAAATTAAACCTAATCATTTAAGTATAAAAAAAAGAAGAGGTATTGAGTATATTGTGGAATATCAAAAGTATAAGTAATGTATAAATTTTTAATTAAAGAAATTAAAATTTTTGGCTACCATGGTATTTATGAGAAAGAAATAAAAAATGGTCAAAATTTTTATATAACAATTTCTTATGAAAATATGCTTAATAAAAAATCTACAATTAAATTAGAAAATACAGTTGATTATTCTGAGGTTGTACAAATTGTAAGAAAAAGATTCAATTTCAGAAGATACAATCTAATGGAAAATTTATCTAGAGATATTCATTCAGATATAAAAAATAATTTTAATGTAAAAAATTTATCAGTTGAGATAAAAAAACAAAACCCTGTTGTGGGCAATGATGTTCAATATATTTCAACAATTTATAATGGATAATTCTGTTTTCTTATCAATTGGAACTAATAGTGGTGATAAGATAAAAAATCTCAATTTACTTTTAACAAACATCAATAAAAAAAGTATAAATATTTTAAAAATTTCATCTGTATATAATAGTGAGCCATTTGAATCTAATTGTAAAAATAATTTTTATAATATAGTTATTAAAGTGCAAACTCATTACAACTTATTAGATTTTTTTAATATAACACAAATAATTGAGCAAAATATGGGAAGAAAAATCAAAAATAACCCTAATATTGAAAGAATTATAGATATTGATATACTTACTTATGAAAATTTAGTTTTTTCAAATAAAAATCTAATAATTCCACATACTGAAATTCATAAAAGAAGATTTGTTTTACTTCCATGGTCAGAAATTTCTTCAGATTATATTATTCCCAAATATAATAAAACAGTTAAATTTTTATTGAATAATGTTAAAGATTCATCTAAAGTTTGTAAATTAGATTATAAACTATGAAAATAAATTATCATATTACAGTTGAGGGTAGTATAGGAGTTGGTAAAACTAGTTTAGCAAAAATTTTAGCTGAAGAATTCCAGGCTCAACTAATTTTAGAAAAATTTGAAGAAAACCCTTTTTTATCAGAGTTTTATAAAAATTCTAAACAATATGCATTTCAGACACAATTATTTTTTTTACTTTCAAGATATAAACAACAAGATGAATTTAAACAAACTGATTTATTTAATAAGTATGTTGTTTCTGATTACATGTTTATGAAAGATAGAATTTTCGCTGCTCTAAATCTTGATGACAAAGAGATGAACCTATATAATTCTATTGCAAGTATTTTAGAAAAAAATATAATCTACCCTGATCTAATTATTTTTTTACAATCAGAAACATCTAGATTGATGGAAAATATTAAGAAAAGAGGAAGATTATATGAAAATAATATGGATTGGAATTATATAGATTCTCTTAATCAGATGTACAATGAATATTTTTTTAGATACAATAAATCTCCTCTATTGATAATAAATACAAATGATATTGATTTTGTAAATAATAAAAATGATTTAAAAGAGATATTGAATGTAATAAGAAGCCCTATTAAAGGAACAAAATATTATAATCCGTTTAAAGATTCTAATATAAAAATATGAAATTTTTCTTATTATTAGTTTTTTTTTATCTTTTAAAAATAATATTTAAAAATTTATTTCAAAAAAGTAATCAAAAGAAAAAAAATAATATTATTGATGCTGAATATGAAGAAATAGAATGAAAGCAGTAAGAATTCATAGTCATGGTGGTTTAGATGTTTTGAAATATGATAGTCTAGATGAACCAATTTGTAATCCTAATAAAATTAAAATAAAAATAAAAGCTGCTGCTTTAAATCATTTAGATATATGGGTAAGAAATGGCCTACCAGGTATTAATATACCATTACCTTTGATCATGGGCTCTGATGGATCAGGTGAGATAGTTGAAATAGGTAAGAATATAAATGAATTTAATTTGGGAGATAAAGTTGTTGTTCAACCTGGTACATTCCCAGAAAATTGTAAATTAGTTAAAGAAAAAAAGGAAAACTATTCTAAGTATTATGGAATTTTAGGAGAAACAGAAAATGGTGTTCAATCTGAGTATGTAGCGCTAAGTCCTAAAAATATTCATTTAATGTCTAATCATTTATCTTTTGAAGAATCTGCATCTATGCAGTTAGTTTTTATGACTTCATATCAAATGTTAGTTAGAAGAGCCAAATTAAAAGAAAATGAATTTGTTTTAATTTATGGAGCAACCTCAGGTGTTGGTTCAGCTGCAATACAAATTGCAAAAGATATGAAAGCTAAGGTTATAACAACTGTAGGAAGTAAAGATAAATTCAATTATGCGCATGATATGGGTGCAGATTATGTTTTGGATCATTCAAAACCATATACATCAATGATTAAAGATATAACAAATAATAACGGTGTTGATGTTGTTTTTGAGCATATTGGTCCTATTACTTGGGATAATAGCTTAAGAGTACTAAATAAAGGAGGGAGATTAGTTACTTGCGGTTCAACAACAGGATCTAAAGTTTCTATTGATTTACGCTATTTATTTTCTAAACAACAAGAAATAATAGGCTCAACTATGGCTGATATTGCTTCATTTAATTCTGTAATGAGCAAGATAAATGATAGAGTTTATAAACCATTTGTAGATAAAGTATTTAGATTTAAAGATGTCAGAAATGCTCATAAATATTTGGAAGATAGAAAACAATATGGTAAAGTAATCCTAGTACCTTAATTATGAAGCATTTAAAAGATTTAAATATTAAAAATAAAACTTTATTAATCCGATTTGACTATAACGTCCCTTTACAAGATAGTAAAATATTAAATGATTTTAGAATTAAATCATCTTTCGATACTATCAATTATTGTTTAAAAAACAATGCTTCAATTGTTATAGTAAGCCATTTGGGCAGGCCTGATGGATTTAATAAAAATTTTTCTTTAAAGCCTATTTTTGAATATTTAAAAAAATATTTTAACAATAAAATATATTTTTCTAATGATTGCATTAGTCAAAATTCGCTTGAAATATCTAGAAAATTAAAACCTTTACAAATTCATTTACTTGAAAATTTAAGATTTTATAAAGAAGAAGTAAATAACGACGAATCATTCGCAAAAAAATTATCAAAACATGCTGATATTTATGTATGTGATTCTTTTGGTACGTCTCATCGATCTCATGCATCAAATTCAAAAATTTTAAAGTTTTTTAATCATAAATGTATAGGTTTACTAATAGCAAAAGAGTTTAAATATTTAGAAGTTAATAAGTCAAAAAATAATGGTGTGATAATTGGAGGAGCTAAGATTTCAACCAAGATAAAAATGATAAATTATTTTTTGAATAACTCTGATATGATATTTATTGGTGGTGCAATGCTATTTACTTTTTTAAAATCAAAAGGATATAATGTTGGAAGAAGTAAAGTAGAAGATGATATGCTTGAAGAAGCTGAAAATATTTATACTAAATCTATCTTAATGAATAAAAAAATTATTCTTCCAATAGATGTTGTTTGTGCTAAAGAATCAATTAATTCAAAAGATATTTATACTAAAAATATTAATAATATTTCTGATACAGATATTGGATTAGATATTGGTCCCAAAACTATTAATTTATTCAAGAATAAAATATCTAAGTTGAAAACTGTAATTTGGAATGGTCCACTTGGATATTTTGAAAATCAAAATTTTGCTAATGGGACAATTAAGATTGGAAATTTCCTTGAAAAATCTGAAATTTCAACAATCATTGGAGGTGGAGATACTGTGAGCGCATTAGAAAAATATGGTTCAATTAGTAGTTTTACTCATGTTTCGACTGGAGGAGGAGCTTCATTAAAATTATTGAGTGGTGAAAAATTAAATTTAACTAAATCGTGGGAGATGTATAAATGAGTAAGTACTGCATTGCAAATTGGAAAATGTATATGAATAGAATAAAAATTGATTCTTATTTTAATGATTTTTTGTATAAAGACTTTGATAAAAATTGTAAGCTTGTTATTTGTCCATCTCCTATGCATATTGATTATGTATATGATAAAATAAAGTCAAATAAATCTATTTTATTAGGATCTCAAAATATTTCAGAATATGAAAATGGAGCCTTTACAGGCGAATGTTCTCTTGAAATGTTACTTGAATCAAATTGTATGTATTCAATTATAGGACATTCTGAAAGAAGAGAACTTTTTAATGAAAATGATTTAAATGTTAATAGTAAGCTACAAATTTTAAATAATTCACCTGTAAATCCAATTATATGTATTGGAGAAACTAGCGATGAAAATGAGTCAGGCATAACAAAAGCAGTCTTAAAAAATCAATTAATTAAAATATTTAAAAATAATGATTTTAAGGAATCAAAAGAATATATAATTGCGTATGAACCAATTTGGGCAATAGGTACTGGTAAATCAGCTGATACTGAAACTATTTATTCTATTCATAAATTTTTAAAAAATATTATTAATGAAATTAATACAAATAATTGTAATATATGCTTGTTGTATGGAGGTAGCGTTAATGATAATAATGCTGCTGAAATTTTAAGTATTAATGAAGTGGATGGTTTTTTAATAGGTTCAGCATCTTTGAATGCTGATAAATTTTACAATATTTATAATAAATTTTAAGGAGATTTTAATTTGAATGCTCTATATTATGTAATATTAATCTTATTTGTTCTAGTATGTTTTTTACTTGTTAGCATTATCTTAATGCAATCAAGTAAAACTGGTGGAATGGGAAGCGCAATGACTGGTAATGTTTTAAATTCTGCCTTCGGTGGTGAAGCTGCAGATAAACTTTTAGTTAAAACCACTGCTATTCTTGCGGCTTTATTTATGATTTTTGCAATATCTTTAAATGTTATTTCAACACCAGGTTCATTGAATATATCAACATCTACAAGTGATCCCATTCTTGATAGAAATAAACTTGAAGATATTGAACCTGTAATTAATGTGCCTGTTCAACTTGAAGAAACTCAAAAAGATTCACTTTAGTAATTTAGCTGAAGTGGTGGAACTGGTATACACGCTGTCTTGAGGGGGCAGTGAGAAATTTTCTCATGTGGGTTCAAATCCCGCCTTCAGCACAAAAATAAGGAGATTGTTGTGAAAATATTTTTATCAATACTATTTTTCTTAAATTCTTTAATATTTAGTTTAAGTATAGAAGATATTGAATCGCTATATTTAGCTGATGATATCATTGGTGCGCAGTCCATGCTAGAATTAGTCGAGGACAAAAATGAACAATATCATTACCTTTCTTATCAAATTTATTTGAAACTAGATGATTTAAATAACGCAAATAAGAGTCTTCAAGCAGCTGTTAAACAAAATCCAGATAAATATTCGGATGAAGGAATTCAATTAGGTGAATTGATTAATGATCTTAAAAATGTAAGTAAAACATTATCTAGTGGTTTTATTCTTGAAGCAATTGAGGAGACTGAAGCTTTACTTGAAAAATATAAAAATAACTCTATCGTTCACTACAGATTAGGTTTTGCTCATAAAGAAAACAAAGACTATGAAAATGCTGTATTGAATTTTAATAAAGCAAGAGAATTGAATCCATACAATTTACTATATAAAGATGAAATAGAGAATATAGCAAAAATAGAAATTCTCAAAGGAAAAGAAGCGTATGATGTAAAAGATTATCAAACAGCTTTGGAGTATTTCAATAAGGCTTTATCTTATGATCCTGAGAATACTTCTGCAATGTTTAGAATTGGAAATATTTATTATGCAATTAAGGATTATGGAAAAGCAGCAGAAATCTTGGAACGTGGTATAGAACTTCAACCAAAAAACTATAAGGTTTTGTATATGATAGCTAAATGCTACATTGCCATAGATGATAGTGATAAAGCTTTATCTTTTTTAGATAGAGCTGTATTAGTTAAGTCTGATTATACTAAAGCTATTTTTGAAAAGGCAAAAGTATATAAAACTAAAGGTGATTTAGAGAAAACTAAAAGTATTCTTAATGATATTATTACTTTAGATGAAGGTTACTATAGAGCATACGAATTATTAATGGATCTAGAAGTAGGTTCTTCAAACTTAGATCAGGCAATATTGTATGCAAACAAGGCTTTAAATGCCAGTCCTGATGCCTTTAGTATACTTGCAAGACTTGCTTCAGTTTATAATGAAAAATTGGATTATAACAAAGCAAGAGATAACGCTAAATTGAGTTTAAAGAATAAGAGGAATTATGCTCCTGCACTTTTTGAACTAGGTGTAGCTGAGATGAATTTGTGTAATAAGCTAGCTGCTAAAGATGCATTCAGTAAATGCAAAAGAGATAGAAATTATAGAAAAACTGCAAATAACTACTTAAAACCTGAAAACTTCGACTATTATACAAAACATTGCAGCGAATAATTTTATCTAAATAATTCAATGATAAAATCTGTCATATTCGATCTTGATAATACTCTTCTTGATTTTATGAAAATGAAATCTGTATCAATTAATGCTGCAGTAAAAGCAATGATAGATGTAGGTATGGATATTGATAAAGATGAAGCTGTTAACGAAATTTTTACTATATATGATTCAAAAGGATATGAACACCAAGAAGTATTTAATGAATTCATTATAAAAAAGATTAGTAAAATAAATTATAAATTTCTTGCTGCAGCTATTGTTGAATATAAAAAAGCTAAAGAAATTTCTTTAAATCTCTATCCTGATGTTATTCCAACATTAAATAAGTTAAAAAGTATGAATTTAAATCTTGGTATTGTTTCTGATGCTCCAAGTAGAGAAGCTTGGATGAGATTATATACATTAGATTTACATAACTTTTTTGATGATGTAGTAACATTTAATGATACAGGGGTATATAAACCTGCTAAAGAGCCTTTTATTAAAATCTCAGAAAAACTTAATGCTAATTTAGAAGAATGCATGATGATTGGTGATTGGCCAGAAAGAGATATTAAAGGTGCAGGTCAATTGGGCATGAAGACTGCTTTTGCAAAATATGGAAGCACTGAAGATATAGTTGATTCTGGTGCAGATTATGATTTAGATAGTCTATCTGAAATTATAGATATAATTCATCAAATAAATAAATAACGATGTTATCAATTGGTACAGATATTGTAAAAATTGATAGAATAAAATCCCTTTATAAAGATTCAAAATTTCTAAATAAAATATTTTCTTATTTAGAAGTTGAGTACTGTAAAAACCATAAAGAACCTTATATTCATTTAAGCGGTAAGTATGCAGCTAAAGAAGCAGTTAAAAAAGCTTTATTAACTGCGAAGATTGTTAAAACTATTTCACTAAGTGATATAGAAGTTTTAAATAATAAAGACAAATCTCCATATATTAAATTAGTTAATGTTAAAAATGTTAAATGTAATGTATCAATTTCTCATGATGGAGATTATGCTGTCGCATTTGTTATAATAGAAAAATGATTCCCGTACTTACAAAAGAACAAGCGTATAAATTAGATAAAGACACCATAGAAAGTGGTTATTTATCGCAAGAAGAACTCATGGATAATGCAGGTAAGGCTGTAGCGCAATTTTTTTGTGAAAAAATTAGAAATCCATTTTCTAAAACTGTAATAGTTGTTTGTGGAAAAGGTAACAATGGAGCAGATGGAGTTGTTGCACATTCATATCTTAAAAAATATAATGTATCATCAAAAATAGTTTTTACAGAAACAAAACATGGACATTCTAAATTATTAAAAAAATATAAAATATCTGAAAGTGAAATTTCTGTTTATAATGATAAAATTAAATTTGATAAATATGACTGGATAATTGATGGGATTTTTGGCATTGGTTTATCAAGAAATTTAAGTGATAAATATATAAAAATAATTAAAGAATTAAATAAAAATAAAAATTTAATATCAATTGATATTCCATCTGGAGCTTTTTCAGATGGTACTGATTTTTATCTTGAAGATTCAGTTGTTAATTCCAAATTTACTATAACATTTGGTTTTCCTAAGTTAGGCCATTTCTTAGTACCAATTAGTAATTTATTTATTTCTGATATTGGCTTTAAAACAATCTCAAGTAATATTCAAAAAATAGAATTTTCAGATATAGCTAATATTTTAAAAAGTTTAAATAAAAAAAGAAATGTACATAAGTATACAAAAGGTAAATGTCAAATAATAGCTGGATCATATATATATCCAGGTGCTTCAATTTTATGTTCACTTGCAGCGCAGAAAACTGGTTCTGGATATGTTCATTTATTTTTTGAAGACCCTACAGATAATGAAAATTATATTGATAATTTAAATTGTCAGTTATCTGATATTATAGTAAGTAATTATATTAATCAAGAACATGATAATTATTCACCTACATTGGTTGGTTCAGGTAGAGATGAATCAATTTTTTTCTTTCAATATGAAGAAGAATATAAAGTATTGGATATGAATAATAGATACATAATTGATGCAGGTGAAATATATCCATGTAGTATGCATGTTTACCCAGAAAAATCAATCATTACTCCTCATTTTGGTGAGTATAAAGATTTGATAGATATAGAAGAAGGTATTTCTATAGAAAAATGGCATTTAGAAGAAGCACAAAAAGGTATTAGTAAAAGAATAATAATTTTAAAATCATTTAATACATTTATCATTACAGAAGATATGATTTATATAATGGATAGGGGACCAAGTTTACTTGCAACTGCTGGGACCGGTGATGTTTTATCTGGAATTTTAGTTAGTCTTTTATCTCAAGGATATAGTAGATTAGAAGCATCAATTCTTGGAACATATTTACATGCAGAGGCAGCGAACTATTATATGAATAATATATCTAAAGATGGCATGACAGCTTCAGATCTCATAGATTGTATTCCTCTTGCATTTAATGAGCTTAGGAAAAATAGTGAGTTATAAATCTAAAAGTTTATGGTTATTTGTAAGTTATTTATTACTTCTTATATGTAATTCATTTTTGTCACTTAGTATTATTCCATATAAAGACATCTGGAAGTATGATAAACTGATTCATTTTTCAGAATATCTTATTTTAGGAATATTGTATTTAAATGCATTATATCATCAAGATTTTAAAATAAAGATGTTATACCCTTTGTTGTTTATATCATTAATTCCTATCATTGATGAATCTATACAAATATTTGTACCAAATAGAATTGCTAGTGTTTATGATGCTTTTTTTGATTATTTAGGATGTTATATAGGTATGGGTTTATATTATTCAATATATAGGTATAAAAATGGATAAATTTGTAATTAACGGACCAGTTAGACTTAATGGTGAAATAGATATAAGTGGATCTAAAAATGCTGCACTTCCAATTATGTGTGCATGTCTATCATTTCCTGGTATATATAAAATAAAAAACATTCCAGAGCTTAGAGATACTAGAACTATGCTAAGGCTATTAGAAATTATTGGATGCACTATAAAACATGAAGAAAAATCAATAATTATTGATACTACAAAATGTGATAATCCAGAAGCTCCATATGATTTAGTTAAAACAATGAGAGCTTCATTTTATGTACTTGGACCACTATTGTCTAGATTTAAATATGCAAAGGTATCTTTACCCGGAGGATGCGCATGGGGACCAAGACCAATTAATTTCCATTTAGAAGCATTTAAAAAATTAGGTGCAAAAGTAACATTAGATTCTGGCTATATATTAACAGAAGGTAGTTTAAAATCAGCCAAAATAAAATTCCCAATACCAAGTGTTGGTGCTACAGGAAATGTTATTATGGCTTGCGTTAATCTTGAAGAAGAAGTAACCATTGAAAATGCATCAATGGAACCTGAGATTGTTGATTTATGTAATTTTTACATTAAATGTGGAGTTGATATACAAGGTATTGGTACAAATAAATTAGAAATTAAAGGTACACAAATTAAACAAGATATAAATCTAGAATATTCAATAATTCCGGACCGAATTGAAGCAGGAACATTTTTAATTGCTGCTACAGGAACTAAAGGTAATATTAAGATTAATAATTGTACCTATAAACATTTAGGTATTGTTATAGATAAATTGAAAGAAGCAGGAGCGTCTATTTCATATGATCACAACTCTGTATCACTTAGTATGGATAATGATATAAAGTCAGTATCTTTAAAAACAGATGTTTATCCAGGTTTCCCTACAGATTTACAAGCGCAATGGATTGCTTTAATGTCACTATCAAAAGGAACTAGCCAAGTTGAAGATACAATATATCTTGATCGGTTTACTCATGTGCCTGAGCTTGTTAGACTTGGAGCAAAAATAGAAATGAATAAAAATATTGCTAAAGTTTTAGGTGTAAAGAATTTATTTGCTGCTAAGGTTATGTCAACAGATATAAGAGCAAGTGCGTCTCTAATTATAGCAGCTTTATGTTCAGAAGGAGAAACACATTTAAGCAGAATTTATCATATTGATAGAGGTTATGAAAATATTGAAAAAAAACTTTCTGCTTTAGGTGCATCAATAAATAGGATTAATGATTAATTTTTTTACTATTTGTGAAATATATTGTTACAAATAATAGGAATAAATAATTTGTATATATTAATATTATCCATTAATTTAATGTTGTTGCATTTGCAATGATTTTTTTAAATAATAAAATGAGTATAAAAGGAGTTCAAAATGAAAAATATATTAACAGTTAGTTTAGCGCTTTCTTTAGCATTTGGTGCACAAGTAACAACTAATGCTAAATTAAATGTTGAAAAAGCTAATCAAAATGATTTACAAATTAAATTAGAGTCAAGCGTAGATGTTTATGGTTTACAGTTCGATGTTAACTATGATCCAGCTCAATTAAAATTAGATGAAAATAGTATTGCTCACTTATTTTCTGGATCTGATGTAAGATCAAATATGAGTGTATATAGCAAAATTAAAGAACCTGGTTTAGCAAGAGTTATCATGTTTGATTTAGGTGGTACAGCTATCTTAGAAGCTAATAATTTAGAAAAAGTTATCCAACTTTCTTACGAGTCAGTTGATTCATATACTGGATCTACTTTAGTATCAGTTTCTAATATAGTAGCAGCTGGTTCTCATGGTGAAGAAGTTGCTATTGATGATAGTATTGATTTTACATTTGATATGAATGATGGAATAGCACCATATGAAACTTCTATCGTTGGTAACTATCCTAATCCATTCAATCCTACAACAACTATTGAATTTGATTTAGCAAGTTCAGGTGTTGTAGATGTAACAGTTTACGATTTACAAGGTCGTAAGGTTGCTAGCTTACATAATGGAATGCTAGATGCAGCTCAAGGTTATACTTTTAATTGGGATGCAAGTAGTGTAGCAAGTGGACAGTATTTCGCAAGAATAACTGCTCCTGGCTTTACTGATGTTATAAATATGACATTATTAAAATAAAGTAATTATACTCATTTTACAAAGCCCCTGGTTTCAAACTAGGGGCTTTTTTTATATATAGAAAAATAAAAACATGTTATTAAATATTGTTTTAGTAGGAGCCGGTGAAGTCGGCTTCAATTTATCTAAATTTCTTTCAAAAGAAAACTATAATCTTACCGTAATTGACATAAATGAATCAAAATGTAATCGTGTTAAGAATAGCATTGATGCTAGAGTAATTGAAGGTGATGGATGTTCACAGAGAGTACTTCAATCTATAGATTTTGAAAATGTCGATTATTTTTTGGCGCTAACAAAGATTGATGAGGTTAATTTAGTTGCATCAAATATTGCAAAAAAAATGGGCGCAAAAAATATTATTGCCCGTTTAAGAAATACGGAGTATATTCACTCAAGTGCAGTGGTATCACCTAGAAATTTTGGTATTGACTATGTTATTTATCCGGAAAAATCTGCTCAGAAAGAAATAGAAAATTTAGTAAGAGATTCTTCAGCAGTTGAAGTCAAATCATTCTTTGAGAATAAAATTAAACTTCTTGGTATCACTATTGATCACAACTCATCTTTAATTGATAGATCGGTCAATAATGTTTATTTATCTAATCCATATGTTGTTCATAGAACTCCTTTAATTTATAGAAATGATAATATGTTTATTCCTCATGGTGATACGGTATACCAAAAAGACGATGTTATATATTTTTCATGTTTGGAAGAATCAGTTGAAGAAATATATAAACTTACAGAAAAAGCAACTTTTAGTGTTCGTAATATTATGATATTAGGTTTAGGGAAAATATCAAGAATGTTAGCAAAATCTTTGAGTAATGATTATAATGTTAAAGTTGTTGAGTTAAATAAAGAAAAAGCTAAAAAATATAGTGAGTCTTTAGATGAATCTTTAGTCCTGGTCGGTGATGGATTAGATGAAGATTTTTTAGAATCAGAATCTATACATGAAATTGATTGTTTTATTGCAACAACCGAAAATGATAAAACAAATATGTTAGCAAGTTTGATTGCAAAGTATAAAGGGGTTAAGAAAGTTATTATGCATGTTTCAACAACAAACTATTTTAAATCAATGAGAAAAATTGGAATTGATGCTGTTGTTAGTAAAAATATTTCTGCAGTAAATGATGTATTCAAAATAATTCATGCTAAAAGTGAAGATATAAATATTACTCCTTTTGAAGATATGCATATAGATGCATTAGAAATAACTGCAAATCCAAATAGTAAATATTTCTTTAAAAACTATTCTGTAGAGGATTTACCTGACAACATATGCTTAGCAGGTATCATAAGAAATAAAGAAGTAATTATCCCCTCAGTAAATAAAACAAATATTGAAGAAAATGATAAGTTGTTAATTTTCCTTAACCCTGAATCTTTATCTAAAATTGAAAATTTGTTTAAATAAATGATTAATAATAAAATTTTAAAAGTTTTAGGTATTATGCTAGGTTTTTTATCTTTTTCTATGGTTCCTAGTTTTTTCTGGAGTTTATACTATAATGAATCAGCTCAGTTAATTTCATTTACCTATTCCTTTTTTATTACATTTTTTTTTGCACTAATTTTATATCTTGGTAGCTATTTATTTAAAGAAACTAAACATGATATAAGCTCAGTAGATGCATTTACAATAGTTACATTTGGCTGGTTATTAACTGCTTTTTTTGGAACTTTACCTTATTTTTTATCACCAAATAATTTATCTTTTGTTGATTCATTTTTTGAGTCTATGTCTGGATTTACAACCACTGGAGCTACAATACTAGGTGTAAATACCACTACAATAGAATCTTTAGGATATGGACTTTTATTTTGGAGAAGTTTTACTCAGTTTTTAGGTGGTATAGGTATAATCGTTTTTAGTATAGCTTTATTACCGCTCTTAGGAATTGGTGGTGTCCAACTTTTTAAAGCTGAGGTTGCTGGTCCTACTGCAGATAAAATTACTCCAAGAATAAAGCAAACTGCAAACCTACTCTGGAGAATTTATTTAGGCTTAACATTTATAGTTTTTGTTCTCTTTTACCTACAGGGTATGACATTTTTTGATTCTATTTGTCATTCATTTACAACAATTTCAACAGCAGGTTTTTCAACTCATACCGAAAGTATTAAGTATTTTAATAGTCCTGGAATTGAATGGACTATGATATTTTTTATGTTTATTTCTGGTATTAGTTTTTCAATACACTACTTATTTTTTGTAAAGAAAAAATTTCATTACTTTAAAAATGAAGAATTTAAAACGTACTTTTTTTTATTTATTATAATTTTAATTTCTATTTTTATTAATCTATCTATATCTAATTCAAATTCATATAATTTTAATTTTGAAACATTTAGACATACTGCATTTACTGTTATATCTTTATTAACAACTTCAGGATTTGTTACTGAAAATTATGAAATTTGGCCTCATCTAAGTGTTGCTTTATGTTTTTTCTTATTTTTTATTGGTGCATCTGCTGGATCAACAACAGGAGGTATAAAAATTATAAGAACTCTTTTAATTTTTAAATATATATATTTTGAAATTAAAAGATTAATTCATCCAAACGTTGTTTATAATATTAAAATTGGAAATAAAATTATAAGCGAGGATGTTGTAAAAAACACTTTAGGATTTTATCTTTTTTATATAATGATTTTTGTTCTTTTTTCTATTTTTATATCATTTTTTAATATTGATTTAATTTCAGCTTTATCTATTTCCGCTTCCTCATTAGGAAATATAGGTCCAGGTTTAGGAAGTATTGGTCCTTATGATAACTGGGGCCATCTTCCTAATGCCGTTAAGATTATTTCTACTTTTTGTATGTTGTTAGGTAGATTAGAAATATTTACTGTAATGGTGTTAATTAGCAGATTGTTTTTTAAATAATATGTCGAAAACAAAATTAGAAGATATTAGAAATTTTTGTATAATTGCTCATATTGATCATGGAAAATCTACATTAGCTGATAGACTTCTTGAATTAACCAAAACTTTAGATAAAACTGAATATACGTCACAAGTTCTTGATAATATGGATATAGAACAAGAAAGAGGAATTACAATTAAATCCCATCCTATACAAATGTATTATGAATATAAAAATAAATCATATAAGTTAAATTTGATAGATACGCCTGGACACGTCGATTTTACATATGAGGTTTCAAGAAGTATGGCTGCATGTGAAGGTGCTTTATTATTGATTGACTGTACACAAGGTGTAGAAGCACAAACTGTTTCAAATACATATCTAGCTGTAGATTCAGATTTAGAAATAATTCCTGTTATAAATAAAATTGATATGAAAAATGCTGATATACAATCTGCTGAAAACCAAATTATTGAATTACTAGGATGTAATAAAGAAGAAATATTGTATATAAGTTCTAAGGAGGGTATAGGTGTAGATAAAATATTTCCTAATGTAATAGACAGAATTCCATGTCCTAGAAAAATAGATACTAAATCTTTTTCTGCTTTAATCTTTGATTCTTACTTTGATCAATATCGAGGTGTAATTATATATGTAAGAGTGTTTTCAGGCACTGTAAAGAAAGGAATGATATCTAAGTTTTTCAACTATTATGGTAATCATGAAATATTAGAAGTAGGTATTTTACAGATAGATAGAATAAAAAAAGATTATTTATCAGAAGGTGATGTTGGATATCTAATAATAAATATTAAGGACGTATCAAATATTAAAGTAGGGGATACAATTACAACTAAAGATAATCCATGCAAAAAATCTTTACCAGGCTACAAAGTTGTTAAACCAATGGTTTTTAGTGGTTTATATCCAATAAATTCAAAAGATTATGAAGATTTAAAAGTAAGTTTAGATAGATTGAAATTAAATGATTCCTCATTAACTTACGAACCTAATACATCTTTAGCACTAGGCTTTGGATTTAGATGTGGCTTTCTAGGTCCACTTCACATGGAAATAGTGCAAGAAAGGCTTGAAAGAGAGTTCAATATAGATTTAATTACTACATGTCCAAATGTAAGCTATAATGTACTTCATAAAGATGGTTCTAAAATAATAGTTGATAATCCATCAGAAATGCCGATTTCCAATGAGATTGATAAAATATATGAACCATATATTAAAGCTGAAATCATTGTGCCTAAAGATTATATTGGTAATATAATGTCTTTATGTACAAAACATAGAGGTAAGTATTTATCAACCAGTTATTTATCAATTGATCGTGTCCAGTTAGTTTTTGAAATGCCGCTAGCTGAAATAATTTATGATTTTTTTGAAAATCTTAAATCTTCATCAAAAGGCTATGCATCTTTAGATTATGAATTAATCAATAATAAACCTGGTAAATTAATAAAACTAGATATAAAAGTATCAGGAGAGATAGTTGATGCCCTAAGTATTATTATTCATAAAGATGATTCGTATTCAAAAGGTAGAGTATTATGTAAAAGACTAAAATCTGAAATTGATAGACATCAATTTGAAGTTCCAATTCAAGCGACTATAGGACAAAAAGTTATTGCCAGAGAAACTGTAAAAGCACTAAGAAAAAATGTTACTGCAAAGTGTTATGGTGGAGATATTTCTAGGAAAAGAAAATTATTAGAAAAACAAAAAGCTGGAAAGAAAAGGATGAAGCAAGTTGGAAATGTTCAGCTCCCGCAAGAAGCATTTTTAGCAATTCTAAAAGCTGATACTAATAGTTAGTGAAGTATTTTTATTACACAAAAAATAATATAGTTTCATTGTTTTTTATATTTCCTTTTTTTCTTATGTATGAAATGCTATCGTTGATACTTTTTGACCAATCTAATTTTACAATAAGAAATTCAGCTGATATAATTTTAAGAGACATTTTATCAATAATAACTGATAATACATTTTTTACTTATAATAGTTTATTATTAATAGGTATAAGTTTTTATTTAATTATTAATTACAATAAGACAGATGATAAGTTCAACCTTTTTTTTATGTTATTAATGTTTTTTGAAGGTATAACTTTTGGAATTATATTAGTTTTTTTATTAAATGGTTTTGATTTTTTAAATTTCAATTATGATTATTATTTATATGATTATAATTTTATGTTTTATTCATGTTTGGGAGCTGGTATTTGGGAAGAAGTTTTATTTAGATTTATTTTCTTAAATCTTTTTATTTTAACTACTTCTAAGTTTTTAAATAAATATTCATCTTTAATAATGTCTGTCTTTATTTCATCTATACTTTTTTCTTTATTTCACTATATTGGTAGTTTAGGTGATGTTTTTATATTATATACTTTTATTATTAGATTATTCGGTGGTATTTATTTAAGTATAGTTTATTTATATAGAGGGTTAGGTATATCAATGATATCTCATATTATATATGATTTTATTCTAGTAACAATTCCAGTTATTTAATGTATCCGGTATTATTGCAAATAGGAACATTCCAAATATCTACATATGGTTTTATGTTGATGATGGCTTTTATTGTAAACAATTATTTATTAAAAAAATATTTAATATCAATAGGTAAAGATGGTACAATAGCAGAAGATATTATTTTTTATGCGGCTATTGGAGGGATTATTGGAGCAAAAATATTTTATATTGTAGAGTACTATGATACTGATGGATATAGCAATGTTAAAGGTTTAATTTCTATATTTAAAGGTTTATTTACTCTTGATTTAACCCTAGTACTATCAGGTATTAATAAGTTTGGTTCAGGTTTAGTTTTTTTAGGTGGTCTGTTTGGTGGTCTTTGTTCTGTTACTTACTATGTTAAAAAAAATAATTTATCATGGCTTAAAGTTTCTGACTGGGTAGCGCCATATATAATTTTAGGTCAAGGTATAGGTAGACTCGGTTGTTTTTTTGTTGGTTGTTGTTATGGAAAACCAACAAATATCCCTTGGCTTTTTTCATTTAGTAATGGAAGACCCCCAACGACCTATGAATCATTTCAATATAACCATCCAGAAATTTTTGATAATTTAGTTAAGCCTTTTTATAGTTTTGGTGATTTTATAAAAGTTCATCCAACTCAATTATATGAGTTTTCAATTTATTTTATAATTTTTGTCTATTTGATTAAAATTCGTCCTTTTAAAAAGTATGATGGTCAAATCTTTTTAGAGTATATATTTTTAGCAGGTTTCTCAAGGTTTATTATTGAATTTTTGCGATTAAATCCATCTTATATGTTTAGTCTTTCAAGTGCTCAATTAATTTCAATTTTTATGATAATTTTATCAACATTTTTGATGTATCTAAAAAGATATAAATATCAGAATGATTAATTTAAATTGTCTTATTTGTAAAAAAAATGAAACAGAGATTTTTAAACCTTTAAAAATCTCTTTTAATAATTATACTCTTGTAAATTGTAAATCTTGTTCTTTTGTTTATTTGAATCCCAGATTATCAGAATTGGAAATAAAGAAGTATTATAATCAGGACTATATGCCTTTTTTAAAAAAGAAATCAATTTTTAATATCGTTTATAAAATATTTAGGAAGATAAATTTTATATATAAATTTTTTATTATTACTAAGTATATACCTAGAAAATCTAAAAATCTTGATATTGGATCTGGTGATAATTTTTTTTCTAATTCACTTTTAAAAAAGGGATGGAAATCTTACGCATATGATAAATACAATTATGATAAAGATAATGTAAGAAAATTATCAATTTTAAAAAGAAATTCATTTGATTCAATAACTCTATGGCATTCAATCGAACATATGTATGATATTGAACAAACATTTACATCAATAAATAAAATTTTATCATCAAATGGATTTTTGTTTATTGCATGTCCTAATATAGATGCGAAAGAAATTGATTACGTAGGTAAAAACTGGCCTGCTTTTGATCTACCAAGACATATTTATCATTTTAATTATAATTCAATGAAGAAATTTTTAGGTAACTATAATTTAAAAATTATAAATATTCATAATTTAAAAATTGATACTTTTTTTAATATTTTAATGGTAAAAAATCTTAATTTTTTTCAAAAAACAAAATATATAATTAAAAGTTTATTTTATCAATTTTCAAATATAAAAAAATCATCAACATTGGTATATGTATGTCAAAAATATTAATATTAATTTTTATTTTATTAATTTCAGCATGCAATAAGTTGCCTGAGAGTAAGGGTAAATATAATGAAATAACAGTTATATCTTCATTTGAAGATAGAGATTATGCAAAATTATTTATTGGTGGTATTTTCAATGATAGTATTTATACTCCTATATTGCAAAATTCATACATCATTAATTATATAAATCCCAAAAACTTTACTAATAATAAACTTAATAAAAATTTAATTATTTTTTCACTTGATTTTCCTCAAGATTCAACTATTGATTTACTTAGTAATAAATTTATTGAAAAATATGAAAATAATATAATGTCATTTAATAATATGTTTTCTAATAATCAGTTGGTTCTACATTTAAGATCTTTTGATTACGATAATTTAGTTAGAGAAAATTCAATCAACCTAGAATGGATAAAAACACAGTTTGATAATAATATATCTGAAAATATATTGTATGATTATAATAAAGAAGAAAAATCAGAAGAGATTAACCAGAAAATTAAAGATAAATTTAGTATAAACATTAATATAGATGATAGTTATAAAGTAATTAAAGAGGACGATAGTTTTTTATGGATAGGCAGAGGATTTCCATATAGATGGATAGTTATAAATAAATTAAAATCTTCAAATAATAAAGATATTGAACTATTAAAAATAATTTTTGAAAAAAAATTAACTAGTGTTAAAATCCCAAATCTTTATTTAAAAGAAAAAAAATACAAGTCTTTTAAGAAGGTAAGGGGTATATATGACCACCTTGATTCTGATACTGGTGGACCATTTGTTAGTTATATATATGAAGATAGATATAAAAATTATAAATTATGTATATCAGGTTTTGTTAATAATCCTGGTAAAGATAAAATTTTATTATTAAAACAACTAGAATCAATCATTGAAAATATAAAGGAATAAAAAATGAAAAATAAAGTAGCATTTTTAATAGGAAGTGAAAGCGATAGAAAAATTGCTGAAGCATCACTTCCTTATTTTGATTATTTTAACATTAGTTTAGATCTTTTGGTAATGTCTGCTCATAGAAATCCAAAACAAGTTTCTGAATTTTCTTCTAACGCAAGAGAGAAAGGTTATTCTATCTTAATTTGTGGAGCTGGAATGGCTGCTCATTTAGGTGGTGCTGTGAAAGCAAATACAACGCTTCCAGTTATTGGTGTTCCTCTTCCTGGTGGAATGATGGATGGTTTAGACTCTTTGCTTTCAACTGTTCAAATGCCTAAAGGCGTTCCTGTAGGTACAATGTCTGTAGGTAAATCAGGATCAATTAATGCTGCAATATTTTGCGCTGAAATACTATCCCTGCATGATAGTACATTGAAATCTAAATTAGATGAATTTAAAAATAATGGTGCTTCATTAAGTGCGTAAAATTCTTGTTACTGGTTCTAATGGTCAATTAGGATTGCATTTCAAGAATATACCTAACTCATCATTGTTTTCGATGATATATACTCATCATTCGCCTTTTTCAGGGTTTATAAATATGGATATTTCGAATGAAGAGCAAGTACGTTCTGTTCTTCAGAAATTCAATCCTGATATTATTATTAATACTGCAGCTATTACAGATGTTGATTTATGTCAAAAAAATAAATTATTAGCAAGACGGGTTAATGTAGATGGTTTAAAAAATTTAATTAAACACTCCAAATTAAAAGCTAAGATAATCCAAATTTCATCTGATTATATTTTTGATGGTTTTAGTGGGTTTTATTCAGAAAATTCTACTCCTAATCCATTAAGTTATTATGGTAAGACAAAACTTGAAGCTGAAAATATTTTAATTTCGTCAAATAAAAATTTTATTATAATTAGAGTATCAACTCTTTTTTCAAATATTTCAATTAATTTTTATAATTGGGTCTTAAGTAATCTTTCAAAAAATAATCATATAAAAGTAGCTAAAGACCAAATTTCCAATCCTTGCTATGCATTAAATCTCATAAATTTTATTTATGATTTAATACTATTAGATTTTAATGGAAAAATTAATTTTGGAAGCAAAAATAGTATATCTAAGTTAAATTTTGCTAACGATATTGCTGATGAAAATAATCTTGATAAACATCTTATAGAAGAAGTAAAAATAAAAGATATAAATTTTGAAGCAGATAGACCTTTAAATTCAAGTTTCGATTTATCTTTATGTAGTGATTTAAATATAAATCTTTTTAACATTAAAGATACTTTAAAGTATATGGCTAATATTTAAATGAAAAATCTAGTAATAATACCTACTTTTAACGAAATTGAAAATATTCCATTAATTTTAAAAGAAATTTTTAATTTAAATATCAATTTAGATGTTTTAGTAGTTGATGATAATTCACCTGATAAAACATACCAAAAAGTTGAAGAATTAAAACAAAAATATCCAAATTTATTTTTAATTTTAAATAATAAAAAGTCGGGTATTGGAAAAGCATATTTAAAAGGTTTTAATTTTGCAATTAAAAATAATTATTCAAAAGTAATACAAATTGATGCAGATATGTCACATAATCCTTATGATATTAAAAAATTATTAGAGAAATCAAATGATTACGATCTAGTTATTGGCAGTAGGTACATTAGCGGAATAAGAATAATTAATTGGCCATTGAGTAGGCTTGCCTTAAGCTACTTTGCCAATTTATATGCAAAACTTATTACTGGTTTAAGTATTTATGATTGCACTGGTGGATTTAAATGTTTTGATATTAAAATATTAAAATCCATAGATTTAAAAAAAATAAATAGTCAAGGATATTCTTTCCAAATAGAAATGAATTATAGATCTTATGTTAAAAACTTTAAAATTAAAGAAATACCTATTATTTTTACAGATAGAACCATAGGGAAGTCAAAAATGTCCAAAAAAATTATATTTGAAGCTATTTTTATAGTACCATTATTAAGAATTAAAAAAATATTTAATTTTTTAAAATGATAAGCATTGTAATTGTAAACTATAATTCAGAAAATTTTTTAGAAAAATGTTTAGGTTCAATTCAAAATTCAACTTTAGAAAATATTAAAGTTGAAGTATTGATTGTTAATAACAGTTCTAAAAAATATTTTCAAGTAATTAAATACACAAACTTTAGTTTAAAAATAATTGAAGTTAATAAAAACATCGGTTTTTCTAAAGCAGCTAACATTGGAATAAAAAAATCAAATTTTAAAACAGTATTGACATTGAATCCAGATGTGTTATTATTCAAAAATACTTTATTTAAAGCTTTTAATTATTTCAAAAATAAAAAAAATATTGGGGTTCTTGGATGTAAAGTTTTAAATGACAATAATTCATTTCAGAAATCTTCTCGAAGAAGAATGCCCTTTTTAAGCGTATTATTTCCATATATTTTAAAACTTCATTATTTAGGGTTAGTTAATAGGTATAACTATATGGATTTTTCTGAAGATACAAGGCATTGTGTTGATGCTGTAAGTGGTGCTTTTATGATGTTTAATAAAGATATATTTTATAAAATGAAAGGATTTGATGAGCGTTTTTTTTTGTATTTTGAAGACACTGATTTTTGCTTAAAGCTAAATAAATCAGATTTTATGGTTGTATATTTTCCAGAAGCAAAGATTAAACATTTTAAAAAAGGTAGTAGGAATTTCTTAAATTATATTTCAGTTGAATTCAATTTTTATCTATCATTTTTAAAGTTTATACTTAAATACAGAAGAATTTTTTTTAAATTTAATAATTAATTTGATACTATATGTCACATTTTACACTAGATTTCGAAAAACCACTAAAAGAATTGCATGAAAGAATATTGCATGCTAAAAGTACTGATTCATCCACTGGAATCGATAATTCAGAGTTGATAAAATCATTAGAATTACAGCTTTTAAGAGAAAAAAATAATATTTATACAAATCTTAATAGATGGCAAAAAGTTGAAATAGCCAGACACCCAATGAGGCCTCATTCTAGTGATTATATTAAAAATATTGTTAAGGATTGGTTTGAAATTCATGGAGATAGAAAATACTCTGATGATAAGGCTATTATTACTGGATTTGGTTATATAAACAACGTTAAATTTGCAATAATTGGCCAAGAAAAAGGACGAAATACTAAAGATAAATTAAAACATAATTTTGGAATGTCTAAACCTGAAGGTTATAGAAAAGCTCTTAGAGTTATGAAACTTGCTGAAAAATTTAATTTACCAATTTTATCTCTTATTGATACACCTGGAGCATATCCAGGTATAGGTGCAGAAGAAAGAGGTCAATCACAGGCAATAGCAGATAATTTATTTAAAATGTCAACGCTTGAAGTACCAATAATTTCATTAGTTATTGGAGAGGGAGCATCTGGTGGTGCTCTAGCAATTGGATTAGCAGATAGAATAGTATGCCTAGAATATTCTTGGTATTCGGTTATATCACCTGAGGGCTGTGCATCTATTCTCTTTGGTGATCCATCTTTTAATAAAGATGCTGCAGAAATGTTAAAAGTTAATTCAAGAGATTTATTTGATATGAATATTGCAGATAAAATTATAAATGAACCTTTAGGTGGAGTACATAATGACGAAAACATAGTCTTTAAGGATGTTACAGAGGTTATATTAAATGAACATAAATATTTGAATTCTTTATCAAAGAAAAAGCTTATTGAAGAACGGTTGACAAAATATAATAATATCGGTATTTTTTCAAATGAGTAAAATTTTTAAAAGCAAAATATTAAATACTAATAATGAAAACCTTAGGGATAATTTCAAAAATATGTTGAAGGATTTTAATAATCAAATAGATTTAATTAAAAATTGTGGTGGAAAAGCTGCAATACAAAAACAACATGATAAAGGAAGATTAACAGCAAGAGAAAGAATTGGTAATTTGATAGATGAAAATACATATTTTTTAGAACTTGGTAAATTTGCTGGTTTCGATATGTATAAGGAGTATGGAGGTTGTCCTGCTGGAGGACTAATTTCAGGAATTGCAGTAGTAAATGGTATAAATTTTATGGTTATTGCAAATGATGCTACAGTAAAAGCCGGAGCTTATTTTGAAGTAACACTTAAAAAAACTTTAAGGGCTCAAGAAATTGCTTTTAAAAATAATTTACCAATTATATACTTAGTTGATTCGGCTGGTGTTTTTTTACCTTTACAAGATCAGGTATTTCCTGATGAAGGACATTTTGGGAAGATTTTTTATAATAATGCTAGATTATCAGCAAATGGTAATATTCAAATTGCATCTGTTATGGGACCTTGCGTTGCTGGTGGTGCATATCTTCCTGTTATGTGTGATAAATACGTAATGACAAAGGGTTCTAGTATGTTCTTAGCTGGACCAGCATTAGTGAAAGCTGCGGTAGGTCAAGAGATAGATGCTGAGTCACTTGGGGGAAGTAAAACACATTCTAGAATTAGTGGTATAGTAGATTATGAAGTAGAGAATGATTACGATGCCTTAACCAAAATTAAAGATATTATATCAAGTATAAATATAAATCAAAATAATACACATAATGAATTTATAGACCCTAGCTTAAGTTTTGATGATATTTATAATTATTTTGATATAAGTAATAACTCTCAATATGATATAAGAGAGTTAATCGCACGTTTGGTTGACAATAGTGAATTTATTGAATTTAAGGAAAATTATGGAAAGACAATTGTATGTTTAAATGCAAGAATTGGAGGCCATAAAGTTGGTATTGTTGCAAATCAAAAAATTGTAATCAAAACGGAAGATAATCAGCTCCAATTAGGAGGTGTTATTTATAATGATTCATCAGATAAAGCTTCCAGATTTATAATGAATTGTAACCAAGATAAAATACCAATTATTTTTATACATGACGTTAATGGTTTTATGGTTGGAAAACATGCTGAATGGTCCGGCATAGCTAAAGATGGTGCTAAAATGGTTAATGCAGTATCAAATAGTATTGTTCCTAAAATAACATTAATTATTGGAGGAAGTTACGGAGCTGGAAATTATGCAATGTCGGGTAAGGCTTATGATCCATCTTTTATTTTTGCTTGGCCAAATTCAAAAATTGCCGTTATGGGCGGTGATCAAGCAGCAAAAACACTTACTTCTTTGAAAGTTTCAAAACTAGGTAGTATATCTGATGAAGAAAAAGAAAAAATATATAAAAAAATTAAATCTAGATATGATATTCAATCAGACATTAGATATGGTGCAGCAAGATTATGGGTGGATGAAATAATTGAACCTAAAGATACACGTTCTATATTAATAAAAAGTTTATGTATTGTTAACAATACTTCCTACATTAATAATAGACCAAACTATGGGGTTTTTCAAGTATGAAAAAAAGTGTTAGAATTGCTAATGGTCAGGGTTTTTGGGGTGACAGTATTGATGCTCCAGTAAATTTGATAAAATATGGAAAAATAGATTATTTAACTTTAGATTATTTAGCGGAAGTTACAATTTCTATTATGCAAAGACAAAAGTTGAAAAACAAATTACTTGGATACGCTACTGATTTTGTTGATTTGATTATTGATAACCAAAAGCTTATTAAAAAAAACGGTGTTAAAATTATCTCAAATGCTGGTGGTGTAAATCCTATAGAGTGTGCAAAAATTATCAAGAAGAAACTATCTAAAAGTTGTGATTTGAAAATCGGTGTTGTTTATGGTGATGATATCATAAAAGATATTGAAGATTTAATCAGAAATGGTCATAATTTCAAAAATTTAGAAACTGGACAAGATATAAATAGCATCAAAGAAAATATTACATCAGCAAATGTTTATATTGACAGCTTTTCAATTAAAGATGCTCTTGAAAAAGGAGCTGATATTGTTTTAGCTGGAAGAGTTTCTGATCCAGGCCTAACACTAGGTCCATTAATATATGAATTTGGATGGTCAAATATTGATTACGATAAATTAGCCTCCGGAACACTTGCTGGTCATATTATAGAATGCGGTGCGCAATGCACAGGAGGTAATTATTCTAAATGGTATGAACTAAATAGTTTGTCAAATATAGGCTATCCCATAGCTGAAGTGAAATCAAATGGAGAGTTTTTAATAACAAAGCCTGAAAATACTGATGGTATAGTAAATAGAATTTCTGTAACAGAGCAAATATTATACGAAATGGGTGATCCAAAAAATTATATATCACCTGACGTATGTGTTGATTTCACTTCATTTAATTTAAAGGAATTATCTGAAAATAAAATATTAATTGAAAATGTTAAAGGTTTTAGGCCAACAAAAACTTATAAAGTTTCAATAAGTTATTTTTCTGGGTATAAATGTTCAGCACAGTTAACTATTTCAGGACCAAATGCTCATGAAAAAGCAAGTTTTGTAGCTAAAACAATATGGGAAAGATTAAGCAATTCTGGATATTCATTTGATAAAACAAATACTGAATTTTTAGGATTCAACTCTTGTCATAAAAATATTAATTTAAAATATGATGGTTCAAATGAAATTGTTTTAAGATTATCAGTTAAAGATGATGTAAAAGCTAATGTAGAAAGATTTAGCAAAGAAATTTCACCAATGATTACTTCAGGTCCACCAGGAGTTACAGGTTTTGCTGGTGGAAGACCTAAAGTCCAAGAAGTTATTTCATTTTGGCCAGCACTTTTAGATAAAAATGTAATTCAAACTACAGTTGATGTAATATGAAAGTAAATTTAGGGTCAATTGCATCTGCTCGTTCAGGAGATAAAGGTAAAAATACTAACATTGGCTTAGTTTTTAATAATAAAAAAACATATATATGGGCTAAAGAGAATATTACATCAAATCTTATTAAAAAATTTTTTAAAGAAATTGTTAATGGTAATGTTTTACGGTATGAATTAGATAATTTATTATCCCTAAATTTTATATTAGAAGATAGTCTTGGTGGCGGTGGAAGTGATTCATTATTTAATGATGCCCAAGGTAAAAGCTATGGTCAAGCAATTTTGTTAATGGAAATTAATCTACCTAATAAACTACAAGGATACATAAATGAGTAAAAATCTAAATTTTAAAAAACTAGATAAATATATCGGTTGTCTAGAAATATGTAGAGAGCCCCTCAATGCACTTTCTTCAGTTTTTTTAGAAGAGATTCATTCTATAATAAAAAAAATAAATATTGATAATGAATGCAGAGTTTTAATTATAAAGTCAGGTTTAAAAAATTTTTCTGTAGGTGCAGATTTAAAAGAAAGAAAAATTATGTCTAAATCTGAATCACATAATGCATTAGAAATTTTTAATAATTGTTTCAATGCAATTGAAGATATAAAAATTCCTACAATTTGCTTAATAAATGGCTATTGTTTAGGAGGAGGTACAGAGCTATCGCTATCTTGTGATATAAGAGTTGCTTCTGAAAATGCTATTATTGGACTTCCAGAAACTAGTATAGGAATTATACCAGGTGCAGGAGGAACATTTAGATTATCTAAAGCAATAGGATTACAAAATTCTAAATATTGGGTATTTACAGCAAAAAAGTTTAGCGCTAAGGAATCCTTAAAGTATGGTTTTCTTCATAAATTAGTAGATGAAAATGAATTATTTGAATGTGGACTTAAAATTGCTAATGATATTTTAAAAAATGCACCTATAGCAGTTAAATCCTCAAAAAAAGCTATTAATGAAAATTTATTTTTAAATGATCGTTTGGCTTGTATTGAAAACGAAAGAATAAATTATAATAAAACATTAATAACGAAAGATAGAGATGAGGCATTGGATGCATTTATAAATAAAAGAAAGCCAATCTGGAAAAATGAATAATTATATAATACTACTATTTTTCACCCTATCTATTTCTTTTTCACAAAACCCTATAGCTATTAAAGAATTTAATTTCTATAAAAGTAGAAATATAAAAGAATTAAATCTTAATAATTATTTTTATGATTTAAGTGGTATTTATTTATTAAAATTAATTAATGTTGATAATGTTAGCTTTGAAAGAACTAAGAAAATTCTGGTAGATAGATGTGATTTTGAGTTTGATATTAAATCATCAGTAAATAAAATCACTATTGAAAAATGTAATGATGTTTTAAATATTAAAGGTGAATTAATTATTGATGAAAATAATTATATATTAACATTTAAAAATCAAAAATTTAATTATATTGAAGGTGAGTTGACGTTTTGGATTTATGGAAGTTTTGATGAAGAACCAGTTTCTAATAATTTAAATGATGGAATTCTTAGAGAATATTATGAAGATGGAAATTTAAAAATTGAATATAATTATGATAATGGAAAAAAAAATGGAATACAAAAAAAATGGTATGAAAATAAACAATTATCCATTAATTATAATTATATTAATGGAAAACTTAATGGTATTCAAAAAAAATGGTATAAAAATGGAAATATCCAAAGTGAAATAAATTATAAAAATGATGTTTTACATGGTATATCCAAATATTGGTACAAAAATGGTCAACTTAAATATACCAAGATTTATGAAGATGGAATTTTAGTTAAAACACTTGAAAGCTATAATTTTGATGGAGAACCATTATAGCTATTTTAATGTTAAAATCTTCAAGTCTCTAAAAAACACCCATACTCCAATATTCAGAGATCCAACAATTAAATTAAAAAGTAAAAACTCTTGGCTATAAAGATATAAGTTATAAAAGCCTAAAATTAAATTTAGCTTAAGTATTAGTTTTAATATTTCTTTTCTATTATTCATAATAATTATCTTTATTGAATAATAAATATGAAAACTAAATAAAAATGAGAAGTAAATCACAAAATTTGTTTTTAAATAATAAATGTTAATTATATCACAATTATTTTAAATTACCACATGGATTATCAGAATTTATACAACACAATTATATCTGAACCTATTTATCTGTCTCTAGTTATTATTTTTTTGTTAATTATGATTTACAGTATATTAAAGAAATTTTTCAAACTATTGATTTTAGGTTTTTTCGCAATAATTTTTTATATATCTTTTTTAATATATACTGATGGTGATTTACCAGGAGATTCAGAAGAATTAATCAAGCCAATAATAGATGAAGCAGGTAAGGCTATAAACGATTTATCAAATCAATTACAAGATATGTCTAAGGATAAATAATTATTAATATTTATCAGATATAATCAGTGAACCAAGATTTTTATGATGAGGATATGAATATCTCAAACCATAAAGATTAACAACATCTTCTACAATTAATTGCATATCTAATGAATTCCCAGTAATAATTTCAATAGGAAGATTATCAATATTATTCTCAATAAATACTAGAACTTTATTTTTACACTCTTCATGATGAGTTCCATGTAAATCTAATTTTTTCATAAGTACCGAGGGTGGGACTCGAACCCACACGTTCCAAGGAACATTGGATTTTGAATCCAACGTGTCTACCAATTTCACCACCTCGGCAAAAATTAATTTATATTATTATTAATATTTATTTATAAATTATTAATAATTAATAATATATATAATATGAATTATAAAACAATTCCAGAAATGTTCTTTTCAGTTATTGAGGAACAAAAAAATAAAAAAATTTTCAATTATAAAATTGATGGCAATTGGATTCCAATGATTGGAAGTGAAATCAAGGAAACTGTTGAATCTTTGTCATGTTCGATGCTCCACCTAGGTTTAAAACCAAAAGATAAAGTTACTATTTTATCATCTACATCACATTTGTGGGCACTATCTGATTATTCAATTATTTCGCTTGGGATGACAACAACAACAGTTTATCCTACTCTCATTGATGAACAGGTTAAGTTTATCCTAAATGACTCAGCAAGTAAATTGATTTTTGTTGAAAATAAAGAGCAATTTGAAAAAATTAATAAAATATTTGAAAATTGTGAAAGTCTTAAATATATAGTTTTAATGGATAACGATCCGATTGCTAGTTCTTTTGAATATTGTTACTTATTTTCTGATTTAATTAATCTAGGAAATGTTTATAAAAAGAAAAATAATGTATCAGTATTAAATGATTATTCATCAAAAATATCAGAGGATGATCTTGTTACTTTAATATATACATCTGGAACAACTGGAATGCCAAAAGGAGTTATGCTTTCACATAAAAACCTTATTTCAAACTTATCAGAAGTAGTTAAGCTTCAAGATAATTTATACAAAGAATCTTTTTTATCTTTTTTACCCTTAAGTCATGTTTTAGAAAGAATGGCAGGTCATTTTTTCCCTATGTATATTAAATCAAAAATTTACTATGCTGAAAATATAGATACTGTAGGCATAAATATGTCTGAAGTTTCTCCATCAATTGTTGTTGCTGTTCCTAGATTTTTTGAAAAAATGTATGATAAAATTATGTCAGGAATAAAACAGACAAGTGATACAAAGCAAAAATTATTTAATTGGGCTCTTAAAATTGGAAAAGATTATACAAATTTATCTCATGCTAATCAGCCTGTTCCATTAATTTTAAAAATTAAACATAAAATTGCTGATAAAATTATATATAGTAAAGTTAGAGATAAACTTGGTGGTAAAATTAAATTCTTTATTTCCGGTGGTGCTCCTCTTCCTCAGAAGATTGCAGAATTCTTTTCAGGTATAGGTATAACAATATTGGAAGGATATGGTTTGACCGAAACATCGCCTGTTTTAACAAGTAATACACCAAAGAAGATTAGGTTTGGTACAGTTGGTGTAAAATTAGATAATGTTGATTTAAAAATAGCTGATGATGGTGAAATTTTAGCCAAAGGGCCTAATGTTATGCTTGGCTATTATAACAATGAAGTTGCAACTAAGGATGTTTTTGATAAGGAAGGATGGTTTCATACAGGTGATATTGGAAAAATAGATAAGGATGGTTTTCTTAAAATAACTGACCGTAAAAAAAGTTTAATAGTTACTTCAGCTGGTAAAAATATCGCTCCTGCACCGCTTGAAGTTGCTATGAATCAATCAAAGTTTATACAGCAGTCTTTAATAATTGGAGATCAAAGAAATTTTATTAGTGCTTTAATTGTCCCTAGTTTCGATAATGTTAATGATTATTTATTAACATTAGATAAAGAAAAATTAAGTAATGAAGCTATGGTTGATCATAATGATGTATTAAGCTTATTTGATAATGAAATTCAAAAAATAATGTCTAAATTTTCTCAGTTTGAATCTGTAAAAAAGTACAAATTACTTCCATGTGAATTTTCAATTGAAAAAGGTGAAATGACTCCTAAAATGTCTATTGTTAGAAAAAAAGTTATTACTAATTACGAAAATTTAATAGAATCTATTTACAAATAAATTATGACAACATACAAAGATGCCGGTGTTGATATAGATGCAGCAAATAAAGGGCTAAAAAAAGTCAAAAAACATGCTGAAAAAACCTTTAATAAATATACTCTTTCAGATATAGGTTCGTTTGGAGGTTGCTTTAATTTCCCTTTTAAAGATTATGAAAATCCCGTTTTAGTTTCAAGCGTTGATGGTGTTGGTACTAAATTACTTTTGGCTAATTTATCAAATCGTCATGATACTGTTGGTCAATGTCTAGTAAATCATTGCGTAAATGACATTCTAGTTATAGGTGCGAGACCATTATTTTTCCTTGATTATTTTGCAGCAGGTAAGCTTGATAATGAAATTTTAGAAAATGTAGTAAAAGGCTTTTCTATTGCTTGCAAACAAAATGAATGTGTTCTTATTGGAGGTGAAACAGCTGAAATGCCTGGCTTTTATGATAATAAAAAATATGATATAAGCGGTACAATAGTTGGTGTTGTTGATAAATCTAATATGTTATCAAACAGAAAAACACAAAAGGGTGATTTGCTGATTGGATTACCTTCGAATGGTCTTCATACAAATGGATATTCTTTAGCAAGAAAAGTATTATTAGATAAATATAGAATAGGCGAAAATATTGAATCACTAGGTTGTTCTATTGATGACGAGCTACTTAAAATTCATAAATCTTATCTAAAAATTTTATCACCAATTTTATATAAACCATGGCTACATGGACTGTCTCATATAACTGGAGGTGGTATAATAGAAAATACTCATCGTATAATTGAAAAAAATCAAGATATTAAGATAAATTGGGATAGTTGGGAACGTCCTGAAATATTTAAGTTAATTCAACGAGAAGGTAATATAAAATTTAAAGATATGATTAGACCATTCAATTTAGGTATAGGTATGGTTTTAGTAATTGATAAAAATAATGTTAATGAAGTTGAGTCATATTTTAATAAACTTGAAGAAAAATTTTATTATTTGGGTGAAGTTATCTAATAATGAAATTTAATATTATTGGCTCTGGTACTTGGGGCATAACATTTGCAAATCTTCTTGTAAAAAATAATAATTCAGTTACTGTTTTACATAGATCATCAAAAAACTCTTTGAGTTTAATAAAACAAGGCAAGCATCCACATTTACCAAATATAATAATTTCAAAAAAAATTAACTATACAGATGATTTTTCTAGTTTAGATTTAAAAAATATTAATGTATTGGCTTTGCCAGCTAATGAAATTGATAATTTTTTTAAAATAAATAATTTTATTAATTCTAAAATTCTACTTTTATGTAAAGGAATAGATATTAATCACAAGCTGTTAATATCAAAATTGCTCACAGATAAACATAATATCTTTCCGGATGATATTGCAGTTTTATCTGGTCCAAATCATGCTGAAGAAATTTTAAAAAATAAACCAACTACCTCAATTATTGCTAGTTCAAATAAAATTTATAGAGAAGAACTTCAAAAAACAATTTCCTCAACTTCATTTAGATTGTACACAAGTAATGATATTAATGGTGTTCAAGTTGGAGCCGCTGTAAAAAATGTAATTGCAATCGCTTCTGGTATATGCTTTGGTCTTAAACTCGGTGATAACACTCAGGCATCTCTTGTATCTAGAGGTTTAAATGAAATTTTAGAACTAAATAAAGTATTTAGTTTTAATGATGAAACAATTTACGGTCTTTCAGGTTTAGGAGATTTGATTTGTACTTGTTATAGTAATCATAGTAGGAACAGAAAGCTAGGTATATTGTTATCTACAGGAAAAAACTTAGATATTTCTAACAATGAAGTTGGTATGATATCAGAAGGAATATATACATCTAAAGTCTTATATGAAATTATTAATAAATTTCATCTTGATATGCCAATTTGCAAAGAGGTTTATAATATTATTTATAAAAATTTTAATCCCAAAGATTCTATTCTAAAGCTTATGAACAGATCATTAAAAGATGAAAAATAGTATTGTATATGAAAAAGTTTCAGATTTAACTTACGTACAATGAAAATTTAAATAAAGGATGCCCTCGTAGCTCAACTGGATAGAGCGTTCGCCTCCTAAGCGAAAGGCTCCCAGTTCGATTCTGGGCGAGGGTACAATATAATGAAAAAAGAAGAAATTAAATACGATCCAGTAAGAGATAATTTTTTAAAAACAATAACATATATCTCTAATAATCCAAATAACTTTCTAAAGGTTTCTGGTTTAATATTAGTAATTTTATTAGTATTTATAATATATAGCAATAACTCTAATAAGCAAAAACTAGCTGATAATAGATTTATAAGTATTGCAACAAATAAACATCTAGATAATAAAATAGATTTAAGTATACCTAATTTTAAAGAAGTTTTAGTATCATTTAAACCTTCAGAATCTTATAATCAGGCCTATATTTATTTATTTAATTATTACTTAGAAAATAATTTCATTGATAGCCTAGATTTAATGATTGAGAATAGTAAATTCGATAGCAATGATAAGAATATTGAATCATCCTTGAATATGATTTATGGTGATTATTATCAAAGAAAAGGTGATGTTGATAAAGCAATAAGTAGTTATAAAAAAGCTATAAAGTCTTTTACTATTAAAGACAGGATAATTTACACAAAAATTAAGCTTTGCATGCTTTATAAAGATTTGTCGATGTCTGATGACTTTACTAATTTATTCAATACTATCGATTACGATAGTATAAGTGATTTTCAATTAAAGTCATTATACGAACAGATTTCAATAAAAAATTAATTTTGATTGAAATAATAATTTTAGTTAAATTATGATAATTGAAAGTGGGGAACAATCCCCACTTTTTTTATATTAACATAAAAGAGGAAAGAAAATTGGATAGTAAACAAATAATTGAAGCATTTACATTGCTTTCAAAAGATAAAAATGTTGAAAAAACATATCTTTCAAGTATAATCGAAGACATTTTTACATCAATGTTATTAAAAAAATATGGTGAAGAAAATGAGGATATTTTTAGTATCATAGTAAATATGGACCGTGGTGATATAGAAATTTTTCACGAAAAGACTGTTGTTGAAATAGTTAAAGATCCCGTAAGAGAGATTGCAATTGAAGAAGCAATTAAAACTGATGATACTCTAGTTGTAGGTGAAATGTATATTGATATTATAAATCCAAATAGCTTTGGTAGAAGATTAATTTCTCATGCTAAGCAACATTTATCAACTAGAATTAAAGATGTCGAAAAAGAGTCTATATACAATGATTTTAATAATAAAATTAACAGTATTTACTCAGGATATGTTCACCAAATTCAAAGAGATCGTATTTTTGTTACTGATAATAATAAAATAGAAATTATTTTACCTAAAACTGAACAAATATATAATGATCATTTTAAAAGAGGAGATCAAATACGAGGTTTAATTAAAGATGTAGATTTAAAGTTTGGTAAATCTCCTGAAATAATAATGTCGAGAACAAGTAATGTTTTTTTACAAAAATTATTTGAATTAGAAGTTCCAGAGATTGAAGATGGAATAATTGAAATAAAAAGTATTGCAAGAGCACCTGGTGATAGAAGTAAAATTGTTGTATACTCATCAGATAGAAGAATAGATGCTGTTGGAGCTTGTGTGGGAATGAAAGGAAGTAGAATACAGTCTGTTGTAAGAGAATTAAATGGTGAAAAAATTGATATAATTAATTACAGTGAACAAGCTGCATTGCTAATATCAAGATCATTATCTCCAGCTAAACCAATAGACTTATATTTAGATGATAATAAAAAAATTGCTGTTGCAATTTTTAAAGATGATGAATTAGCAATTGCAATAGGTAGAAATGGTTCAAATCTAAAACTCACAGAGTCAGTTACAGGTTATACAATTGAAGCAAAGAGTGAAAGTCAGCATACCTTATCAAAAAGAATTGAAATTTCTAACTTATCTTCAATTTCAGACAAATTTAAGAACTTACTTATTGATAATAAGATTACAGACACATCAATTTTCTTAGAGACTGATAAAGATTTTTTACTAACAATTAAAGGATTTGGTGAAAAAACTCTTGATAAAATTACGGAAAAAATAAAAGAAGAAATTAAAAGTATTAGCTAATGAAAGAAAAAAGAATATATCAGATTTCGAAGGAACTTAATATTTCTCATCATGAAATAATTAAATTTGTTGAAAATAATGGTTTTAAGGTGACAAATCATATGATGCCTGTTTCTAATGAAATTTATTCTTTAATTTTGACAGAATTTTCAAAAGAAAAAACACAAGTTGAACGAGTTCAGAAAGAAAAAGCTCGCCAAGCAATAGTGACCAATAATCAGATAAAGAATACTGCACCTATTATTAAAGAAAATAATACATTAATTAAAACCAAAAATGAAAATCCTATTTTGGATTTAAAAGAATCTATTAGAAAGTCCAAGGAGAAAATAGAAAGCAGTAAAGTATCAAAACCTCCAGAAGTTGAAACAAATCTAAAAAAAGTTGATATTTCAAAAATAACTGAAAATAAGACAACCAAATCTAGAGGACCTGCAAAAAAAATAAATATTGCAGAATCTTTATCAAAGCTAAATAAAAAATCAAAAAAGAAAATCAAGAAAAAGATTGAAGATGATTCTGCTGAAGAGCAAATAGAAATTAAAACTATTAAGGTCCCTGAGTTTTTAACTGTTGATGAATTATCTAAAATGATGAAAAGTCCAGCACAAGATATAATTATGAAATGTATGGATTTAGGTCTTATGGTTACAATTAATCAAAGATTAGATATGGAAATCATTACAATGATAGCTGATGAATTTGGTTTTAAAGTTGAAACAGTAGATATTTTTAAAGAAGATGTTCAAGATGATGTAATAGATGAAAAACTATTAGTAGATAGACCTCCTGTAGTTACAGTAATGGGTCATGTTGATCATGGAAAAACATCACTACTAGATTACATTAGGGAAACAAATGTAATAGCTGGTGAATCTGGTGGAATTACTCAGCACGTTGGTGCTTACGAAGTTGAAGTTAAAGATAAGAAAATTACATTTATAGATACTCCAGGTCATGAAGCTTTTACTGCCATGAGAGCAAGAGGAGCACAAGTAACAGATATAGTTATTTTAATTGTTGCTGCTGATGATGGATTAATGCCCCAAACTATTGAAGCCATAGATCATGCAAAAGCTGCTTCTGTACCAATGATAGTAGCAATTAATAAAATTGACAAACCTGGTTCAGATCCTGATAAGATTAAAAATCAACTATCTGAAAAAAATATATTAGTAGAAGATTGGGGTGGAAAAATTCAGTGTGCACAAATTTCTGCAAAGAAAGGGACTGGAATAGATGATCTGCTTGATAAAATACTTTTGGAAGCAGAAGTATTAACTTTAAAAGCACCTAAAGATTGTTTAGCTAAAGGTATGGTTTTAGAGTCAAGACTTGATAAAGGACTAGGTCCTGTTGGAACAATAATTGTTCAAAAAGGTACATTGAAAAAAGGTCAAATATTTGTTTGTGGTTCTCAATATTCTAAAGTCAGAGATTTACTCAATGAAAGAGGTGAAAGTATACCTAACGCCTTCCCTTCTGATCCTGTTCAAATCTTAGGTTTTGATAAAGTTCCAGTTTCAGGTGAATCATTTGTTATTTATAAAGATGAAAGAGATGCTAAAAAAATATCTCTTGAAAGATCTCGTTTAGAAAGGGAAGCAATACATCAAATGCATTCCAAAATAACATTAGATCAAATATCTGAAGAAATTAAATCTGGTAAAGCATCAGAGTTAAATATACTTATAAAAGGTGATGTTGATGGTTCAATAGAAGCATTAAGTGATTCGTTGATGAATTTATCAAACTCTGAGGTAAGAGTTAATATAATACTTAAATCAGTAGGTATGGTAAGTCAAACAGATATAAGGTTAGCTTCAGCATCAAAAGCAATTGTTATTTGCTTTAACGTAAGTTCATCAGTTCTTGCAAGAAAACTTTCAAGAGAACTTGGTGTAGATATAAAACACTATTCAATTATTTATGAAGCAATTGAAGAAATTCGCTTAGCTCTCGAAGGTTTATTAAAACCTGATATTGTTGAAGAGTCTGTTGGAACTGCTGAAGTAAGAGATATATTTAAAATTCCAAAAATTGGTATGATTGCAGGATGTCATATTAACAAGGGTAAGGTTGTAAGAAACTCAAAATTACGATTATTAAGAGAAAATGAAATTATTTATGAAGGTCACTTAACATCTTTGAAAAGATTTAAAGATGATGCAAATGAAGTACTAGAAGGATTTGAGTGTGGTATAGGTATTGATAATTTTAAAGAATTTGAAGTCGGCGATGTAATAGAAGTATATGAAAACAAAGAAGTAAAAAGGAAATTGCAATAAGTATTAATTCCATTAAGCCATATAAGCGCTCAACCCGCTTATCTAATCAAATCAAGAAAATTTTATGCAGTGTTTTTATTAAAGATGTGATTATTGATAATGCTATAGTTAGTATCACAAAAGTCAATTTATCTTCTGATATTAAGTTAGCTAATGTTCATATAAGTATTTTTACTTCTGATAATACTAATTCTTCGGAAATCCTAAGTTTGATTATTAAAGAAAAAAAGGAAATTAAGTATAAGATGGGCTTATTATTGAATGCAAAATATGTCCCAGAATTAAAGTTTCACCTTGATACTAGTATGGAATCATATGATGAAATAAATAATCTATTAAAAAAATAATATGAAAGAATTAATATCTATTTGGAAACCTGAAAACATTACTTCATACGATGTAATAAGAAAAATAAAACATTTTGATTCTTCATTAAAAATTGGTCATTGTGGAACTTTAGATCCTTTTGCTAGTGGAATACTCTTAGTTTGTATAGGTTCTAACACAAAAAATATATCAGAATACATGAAATTAAAAAAAACATATGAAGCTACTATTAGATTAAATATAGAAACAGATACTTTAGATTACACTGGAAAAATCATAAAAATCAAATCTAATCCTATTACATTTAATAAAAATGATATAAAAAAATCTATTTTAAAACTAACTGGTAATGAGATATTACAAGTTCCTCCTTTTTTTTCAGCTAAAAAGTTTCATGGTCTTAAGATGTACGAGTTTGCAAGGAAAGATATATTTATTAGAAGAAAGCCTTCAGTAGTAAGTATTGATTCTATAAAATTATTAGAATTTTCAAAAGATCAAATAAAAATTAAAGTAAAATGTGGAAAAGGTGTTTATATTAGGTCAATAGCAAGAGATCTTGCATATCGCTTAGATACATTCGGGCATTTAACAGAGCTTATTAGGACTGATATAGGTCAATATAACTTTTCAAATTCATGTAATATTGAGGATTTAAAAAATGTTTGTGCATGAATTGTATGATTCTAACAAAATTTCTGACTCATCAATTATTACTATTGGGAATTATGATGGTTTCCATAAAGGACACAAATTTATCATTTCCAAAATGCGTGAATTAGCAAATGATAATAATTTAAAAACTGTTTTGTTAACATTTAACCCACACACAAAAACTATTATTAGTAATTCAAATTTTAAAGTATTAACTACATTTAGTATGAAAAAAAAATTAGCTGAGGAATTATTTATAGATTACTTATGTGAGGTTAAGTTTAATAAAATCGTTAAAAATTTGAATTTTAAGGAATTTATTAATATTGTTATTAAAAAATATAATCCATCTATAATATTATTTGGATACGATAATAAAATAGGCAAAAATAAAGAAGGTACTTTTAACTTACTAAAAAAATTTCTTAAAAATACAAATATTCAAGTTAAGATGTGCGATTCTTATTTTGATAAGGATAAAAATAAAGTTACTACTACATCAATAAAAAATAATATTATGAATTATGAAATTAAATCTGCAAATAATTTCCTTGGAAGAGAATTTTCATTAAAAGGTGAAATTATAAGGGGTCTTAGTAAAGGAAAATCCATAGGTTTTCCCACAGCAAATGTTAAAATTGAATCATTTGAACAATTGATACCACCTAATGGTGTATATTCCGTAACTTTAGAAGTTGAGGATGATAAATATAAAGCAGTTTGTAATGTTGGTTTTTGTCCTACAATTAAAAATAGCAGTCAAATATCAATAGAGGTTCATGTAATAAATGAAGATATTAACTTGTATGGTAAAAGGATTGTTTTAAAGTTTAAAGATTTTTTGAGATTAGAAACTAAGTTTAAATCTGAGGTTGATTTAGCTAAGCAAATAAAAAAAGATATATTACAAGTAATTTGAAAGGATAAAAAGTGACAGAAAAAACTATAAAAAAATTTGGAAAAAATAAAAGCGATTCTGGTTCAACAGAAGCCCAAGTTGCATTATTTACAGATCGAATCAATCAACTAAATGAACATCTTAAAAGTAACAAGAAAGATAATTCATCTAGAAGAGGTTTGATGACAATGGTTTCCAAAAGAAGAAAGTTGTTAAAGTATTTACAAAAGCAAAATATTAAATCGTATACAGATTTAATTAAAAACCTTAAAATAAGGAAGTAAAATGAATTTAAGAAAAGAGATAGAATTTGGTGGTAGAAAACTTGTTTTAGAAACTGGAAATTTAGCCAAGCAAGCAAGTGGATCATGTGTAGTAACGTATGGAGAAACAATGCTATTAGTAGCAGCTACTGCTAGTAAAGGTATAGAAGAAGATAGAGGATTTTTTCCATTATCTGTTGAGTATAGAGAAAAGTATTATGCTTCTGGCAAAATACCAGGAGGTTTTTTTAAAAGAGAAGCAAGACCAAGTGAAAAAGAAATTCTTGCATCAAGATTAACTGATAGACCTCTAAGGCCATTATTCGCTGATGGTTTTAATAATGAAACCCGTTTAGATATAAATGTAATCTCGTATGATGAGGTAAATGAGCCAGATGTTTTTGCTGCTTTAGGTTCATCATTTGCACTTTCATTATCTGATATACCATTTAATGGTCCAATTGCATCTGTAAGGGTTGGTAGAATTGATGATAAGCTTGTAATGAACCCTACTAAAGAGCAAATGGAAAACTCTGATTTTGACTTAGTTCTTTCAGGAAGTGAAGATTCAATTGTTATGGTTGAAGGGAAATGTGAATTTGTTTCTGAGGAAGATATACTTACAGCAATTCAATATGGACACGAAGGAATTAAGGAACTAGTAAAATTTCAAAAAGATATTTTAACAGAGATGAATATTACAAAAAGAGATTTAGTAATTAAAGATGATAATATTGAATTACAAGATGCTGTTGACAAGTTAGTAGAAGGTAAAATTTCTAGTTTAAATGATCCCAAAGATAAACATTCAAGATATGCAGATGTTGAAAGTTTAATTAATGAAGTTATAGAAAATCTTGAAGCAGAATTTCCTGATATGTCTTCTGATATAAAATCATATATTGATAAACTTGTTGCTGAAGACTTACGTATTAAGACTATTAATGGAAACAGAGCTGATGGAAGAGATTTAAAAACTGTTAGAGATATAGCAGTTAGTACATCCTTATTACCTAGATCTCATGGTTCAGCAACTTTTACAAGAGGAGAAACTCAAGCATTAGTTGCAGCAACTTTAGGTGGTAAAAGAGATGAGCAAATGATTGATAGTATTGAAGGATTATCTTACAAAAGAGTTATGCTTCATTATAATTTTCCTTCATTTTGTGTGGGTGAAGCTAGAGGGAAGTTTAGTCTCTCAAGAAGAGAAGTCGGCCATGGTAATTTAGCAGAAAGAGCTATAACACCAACCTTGCCATCTTTTGAAGATTTTCCATATACAATTAGATTAGTTTCAGAAATTTTAGAATCTAATGGTTCATCATCTATGGCATCTGTTTGTGGTAGTTCACTTGCATTAATGGATGCTGGTGTACCAGTAAAAAGTCCCATTGCTGGTGTTGCAATGGGATTAATTATGGATAAAGATGGTAAATATGCAATATTGACTGATATTCTTGGTACTGAAGATCATATTGGTGATATGGATTTTAAAGTTGCTGGCTCTGTAGATGGAATCACTGCTATTCAAATGGATATTAAGATTGATGGATTATCTTATGATATTTTAAGTGAAGCACTTCAACAAGCAAAAGATGGAAGAATTCATATTCTTAATGAAATGAATAAATCTATTAATAAGCATAGAGAAAGTCTTTCTGTGCATGCCCCTAAAATTGGTCAAACATCAATGCCTACAGATATGATTGGTGCATTCATTGGTCCTGGTGGCAAGAATATTAAAGCTCTAGCTGAACAATATGAAGTTGAAATTAATGTTGAAGAAGATGGTTCAGCTACAGTTCTAGGCTTAAACCAAGACAATATTAATAGTGTCTTAGATTATGTTAAAAGCATGACTTACGAACCTAAGGCTGGTGATATTGTAAATGGTGAGGTAGTAAGAATCTTAGATTTTGGTGCTTTTGTAAAAATATCTCCAACTAAAGATGGTCTTGTACATATTTCTGAAATTAAAAAAGAAAGAGTTGAAAAAGTTACAGATTGCTTGAATATTGGTGATAAGATTGATGTTAAGATTATAAAAGTTGATGATGCTGGAAAAATAAGCTTAAGTATGAAAGCTTTATTAAAAAAATAAATGATTATTGGTATACCAAAGGAAATTAAAGATAATGAACAACGAGTTTCTTTAACTCCTTTTGGTGTATCAGAATTAGTTAAATTAAATAATAAAGTATATGTTCAAAAAAATGCTGGAGTAGGTAGTGGTTTTTCTAATGATGACTATCTAAACTCTGGTGCCTGCCTTCTAGATAATTTAGAAGAAGTTTATCAAAAGTCTAAACTTATAATAAAAGTTAAAGAACCTCAAGACATTGAAATAAAACTTATTAACTCTGAACATATTATCTTTACATTTTTTCATTTTGCTGCTTCAGAGGCGTTAACTAGTGGAATAATATCCAGTGGATGTACAGCAATCGCATATGAAACTGTCCAAACTAAAGACGGTAGTCTTCCTATATTAATTCCAATGAGTGAGGTTGCAGGTAGAATGTCAGTGCAAAATGGTGCTAAGTGTTTAGAGGCAAATATGAAAGGTAAAGGTAAGCTACTTGGTGGAGTTCCTGGAGTAGATTCATCAACTGTAACTATTTTAGGTGGTGGAATTGTTGGAACGAATGCAGCAAAACTTGCTGCTGGCTTAGGTGCAAAAGTCTATATCTTAGATGTTAATATGAAAAGATTAAGATATCTTGATGAAATAATGCCAGCTAATGTTCAAACAATACATTCAAATCATCAAAATATTTCTAACCTCTTGTCATATACAGACTTATTAATTGGATCAGTTTTAATTGTTGGTAGTAAAGCTCCAAATTTAGTTTCAAAATCTATGCTAAAATTAATGAATAAAGGATCAGTTATCGTTGATGTAGCTGTTGATCAAGGTGGATGCGTTGAATCATGTTTACCTACTACTCATAAAAATCCAACATATTTAGTCGAAGATATTGTTCATTATTGCGTATCAAATATGCCAGGTTCTGTACCTTACACATCAACTCTTGCTTTAACAAATGTTACTCTTCCTTATATTAAAGAACTGTCGGTTAATTTTAAAAATATTAATTCCTTCATGAAATCAGGTATAAATATTTCTAATGGAGAAGTTAATCATGAAGGTGTTGCAAGTGCATTTAATTTAGATTTTAAACCTATTTCTTAATTTTTATATTTGTAACAGTTTGTTAATTACTCTTTTATTATAATTATTTATTAAATATATTTAAAGTATTACTTTAATTAAAAAAAACTAATTATGGCACTTAAAAAAATAAATAAACTATACTATTCTATAGGTGAGGTGAGTAAAATTACTGGTTTAAAACAGTATGTTCTTAGATATTGGGAAACTGAATTTAACGTACTGAAACCAGTTAAAAACTCTGCTGGTAATAGAATTTATAAAGATAATGATATTAAAATGGTTAAATACATACAGGATTTACTTTATACCAAGAAATTCACTATTAAAGGTGCTAAGCTTCACCTTGAAAATGAATTTAATGAATCTATAGGAACTTCAAATAAAAATTTATCAGAAATTAAAAATGACTTAGAAAATATAAAAACCTCAATTAAAGATATTCTAAGTTTAATTCACAGATATAAAGACTAAGCGGGACGTGGCGCAGCTTGGTAGCGCACTAGACTGGGGGTCTAGGGGTCGCTGGTTCAAATCCAGTCGTTCCGACACTATTTAATGAAATCAAGACTTAAACAAAACAAAAATAAACTTAAGTTTAAATATATTGAAAATTTACAAGGCTTGGGATTTATTTTAAAAAAAAACTCTTCTCTTTATTTAAAAAAAGATTTTGATACTAATAAAAAATATAATGAAAAAATAATTTCAAATTTTTCTAAAGAAGATAAACATAATTTTATTGAATTGATTAATGATTGCGATCAAATATTACCATTCATAAGAAAGATAGATTCTAGTTTAGTTAAATCGCACAATATTTTCAAGTCATATTTGAGTTTAATGGATAAATAATGAAAAGAAAAATTCAAAGACAAGTTACTGAATATTATAGTACTGGTCAGGTCAAAATGGTTATTGAATATAGAGGTAATTGGAAATCTGGAGATTTCACAGTTTTGAAGCACTATGATTATGACGAAAATGGAAAACTTTTAAAGTTTAAAAATGAGTTCGATAGATTAGATTTTCTTGATAAAAATTATAAAAAAGCTATTAATCTGGATAAAAAAGATTATAAAAATTTATGGGAATGTGCACTTGCTATTAATAAGATTGTAAAAATTGGTGAATTAGATTTTTCTGTCGATGATGGATATAGATGGGCTGTTAAGTGTTGTACAATAAATTCAAATAAAATTAATAATTTTTCTGAATTAAAAAAATCATATAATGATGCTATTTTAACAAATAATAAAAAAGTCATTAAGTTTGAAAGTAATTATTAATTACATTGTTATAATTTTTTACAATCTCTATCTTTTTTACTTAATATATTTTTTATAAAATACAACATGGTAAAATTTTTATTTTATATATTATTGTCTAGTTTTATTTTTTCAAAGCCAGTTAATTACCTTTCTGCTGTGAAAGTAGCAAACAATGTCAATAAAGAGTATAATAATAGCCCAAGTAAAAGCAATTATGTTATTGACAGTTACGATGAAATTTTTGTTAACAATACAAAAGTTATTTATGCATTTCACTTAGTTCCAAATGGGTTTGTTTTAATATCTGCATCAGACAAGGTAAATCCAATTGTTGGCTACAGTTTCAACTCAGAGCTTATTTTAAATAATGATATAAGTAGTTTTAACTTTTTTTTAGATAAACAAAAAAATAATATTTATGAAAGTTTTGATTCCTCATTTTCAATAACAGAAGAATCACAACTAGAGTGGAATAAATACCTTAATGATAGTTTTGAATACAGAGACTACAGAAATGTATCACCAATGATTGATGCAGAATTTGATCAATCTGGATCTTGGAATAATACACTTACAGCTGAAACAGGTTTTAATGGTCCAGTTGGTTGTGTTGCAGTATCAATGGCTCAAATAATGTATTATTGGGGTTTCCCTGAACAAGGACAAGGAAGTAATACTTATATTGAAAATGATCTAGGAGAACTTTCTGTTGATTTTAGCACATCCTATTATGATTTTGATTCCATGGCTCCAACTTATGCTACAAATCCATCTAGGCTACTGCTTTATCACAGTGGTGTTGCTGTTAATATGGATTATGATTATAGTGGATCAGGAGCTCAATGTGAAGGTGTTTATCCATCTGCTGAGTATGCAATGAAAACTTTTTTTAAGTTTTCTGATATTGTAAATAACGCTGATGGTGATGTGATTGATAATATAAGTGAGTTTAGGTCTATTTTAAAAAATCAATTAGATAATAATAAACCTATTTTGTTTAGTGGTTTTAGTGATACCTATGGTAATGGGGGTCATGCCTGGAATGTCGATGGATATCAAGGAAATAATTTGCACTGTAATTGGGGCTGGGGTGGTTATAATAATGGTTATTTCAATTTAAGTACGATGGGTGGTTTTGATACTTGGCAAAATGCTCTAATTGATTTAATACCTAATATTTACGAAAACCCACTTGCTCTTTTTGAATATGAAGTTATAGATGATACTGTGGTTTTTATTGATTTATCTGAGGTAATCAATACTGAACAATTAGAAAGTTGGAATTGGGATTTTGGAGATGGAATTACTCTTACGAACAATTCTGGATTTGCAGAACACACTTTCCAAGATAATGGAGAGTTTGAAGTGTCTTTAATTGTCACTAATATTTATGGTCAATCAGGTATCGCTCATACAGAAACTATATCCATAAATAATTATGTTATTGGCGATATTAATTCTGATACTTTTATAAATGTTTTAGATATAGTTCTACTTGTTAATTTTATATTGGATTCATCAAGCCCATCATCATCTGAATTTTTAGCTGCTGATTATAACTCTGATGGTTTTTTAAATGTTTTGGATATTGTTTCAGTTGTTAATCAAATTTTAAATTAATATTTATTATAAAGATTATCATTAATATTATATTTATAGTATGAATTTTATAGATATATTATTAGATAATGAGCACTTAAAAATTTTTATAATGTCTATGTTACCTATAACTGAGCTTAGAGCTTCTATACCATGGGGTATCAAATTTTATTCTTTATCTGTTTTTGAAATAGTTTTACTTTCATTATTAGGCAATATTTTAATAGGTATATTAGTACTTTATGCTTTAGGTCCTTTAATGGAGATATTATCGAAAAATAAAATATTTAAAAAAATTCTTTTATATATATTTAATCGAACAAAAAGAAAAGGAAGAATGATCTATTTGTTAAAATTTTATGGGTTAATACTTTTTGTAGGAATTCCTCTACCATTAACAGGTGTTTGGACTGGTTCTTTAGCAGCTTATTTGTTTGGTTTAAGTAAAAAAAAATCTATTTTAGCAATAACATCTGGTCTAATTTTGAGTGCATCTATAGTAACTTCTATATCAGTTTTTACAATTAAATTATGACATCTTTCAAAACTTTAATATATATGGTAATATTTTGTATTTTATCATGTACTTCAACAACAAAAAAGGATTATATGGGCAAAGAATTAACAAAACTACAAAAAGAAGTAACTCAAAATTGTGGAACAGAGCCTCCATTTAATAATGAGTACTGGGATAATAAGGAAGAAGGTATTTATGTTGATATAATTGATGGCACTGCATTATTTTGCTCAAAACATAAGTATGACTCAGGAACAGGTTGGCCGTCATTTTACGAAGTAATTAATAATGAGTCTTTTGAAACTCACAGTGACTACAATCTTGGTTATAAACGGACTGAAATAAAGTCATCTAAATCTAAATCTCACCTAGGCCATGTTTTTAATGATGGTCCGACTGAAAAAACTGGCTTAAGATACTGTATAAATTCTGCATCATTAAAATTTATTAAAAAAGACGATTTAATTAAAGAAGGTTACGAAAAATACCTAAGTTTATTCGAATGAGTACAATTTTTAAACAAATTATAGACAAAAAAATAGAAACTAATTTGATTTATGAAGATAAATTGTGTTTAGCATTTAACGATAAAAATCCTATAGCTCCTATACATATACTTATTGTACCTAAAAAAGAAATTCCAACTATTAATGATTTAACGGAAGAAGATAAAAACTTAATTGGTCATTTAATTTTTACTGCAAAAAATATTGCCAAAGAAAAAAATATCGAAGAAACTGGATATAGGCTTTTTTTTAATTGCAATGAAGATGGTGGTCAAACTATTTTTCACATTCATTTACATCTGGTTGGTGGTAAAAAACTCTAAACTTAAATAATTTTAAATATGAAAAAAATAATTTTAATAAGGCACGGTCAATCAGTATATAATTTAGAAAATAGATTTACTGGATGGAAGGATGTTGATTTAACAGAAAAAGGTATTAATGAAGCAAAAAATGCTGCAGTTTTACTTAAAAACCATGAAATTAATTTAGCATACACATCTAAGTTAAAAAGAGCTCAAGAAACTCTTAGTATTATTTTAAATAAATTAAATTTAAACCTTGATATCACTAAAGATATAAGATTAAATGAGAGAGATTATGGTAGTTTAGTTAATCAAAATAAAGAAGAAGCAGCAATTAAATATGGTGCTGATCAAGTACAGAAATGGAGAAGAAGCTACGATATTCCTCCCCCAAATGGTGAATCTCTTAAAGATACTTATAATAGATGTATACCATTTTTTAAGGAAATAATGAAATTAAACAAAAATATTTTAATTTCAGCTCATGGAAACAGTATTAGAGCAATAGTTAAATATCTACTAAATATTAATGAAGATGATATTTTAAAAACTGAAATAGGTTGGTGCGAGCCATGGATATTTACATTAGATAAAAATATTGTAATGGATTTGCAAATTCTCCATTACGATAAAGTTAGTAATAGTAATTTGCCAATTAATATTAGATTTTGATATGTATTATGTAATTATTTTATTTTTGAATTTTATTTTTACAGATGATAATGCTCATGATCTAATAAATAGAACGATTGATATTGAATGCCCTGGAAATATTGGGTGTGAATGTAGTATGTCTGACGATTGTCTTAATGAAAACTGCCTTCGAATTCCAAAAGGTGGATTTTGTATGCCAACTGAAGGCGATAAGTTTCCAGATTTTTTTTCAGTAGATCAATTTGATAATTTATTTAGCTTAAATGATCTGAACACTAGCGGTAAGTATGTGCTTCTTGAAATGGGGACTACCTGGTGTGCACCTTGTAATGTTTTAGCAAACTGGCTTGCATGGAATGATAATGAAATAGAAAATAAAAAATGGTGGAAACCAGAATATAAAAAAATAAAAGACTTAATTAACGATAATAAAGTAATATTGATAACTGTATTATATGAAAATGAAAATAGAGATAATGCTAATTATGAAACTGTCTATGAATGGTATGAAAATTTCCCTGATGAACATACTATAATTATTTCAGATAACAATAAAGAATTACATAAATGGTATAAACCAACTGGAATTCCTGCATTTACTTTACTTGATTCAAATATGACTGTAATTTCATATACAAATAGAGGTTTAAATACACCTTTTGATAAACTTTTAGAGCTTACTCATGAAAACAAATAAAAATTATAATTTTTTACTAAATGAGGTAAAAAAATATTTAGCTTATCTTCAGTTTGAACGTAACATGTCAACTAATACTACGGAGTCTTATTATTTAGATTTAAAAGATTTTATCGACTATATTTTTTTTAATCAAAACATAGATAATTTCAAGAATCTTAAAACTAAAAATATTCAATCCTATTTAATTGAAATATCAAAATATAATTTTACAAAGACATACTCAAGCTCAAGTATAAATAGAAAAATTTCAAGCTTAAAGGGATTCCAGAAATACCTTTTTGTTAACAATGTGATAAAGATTAATAACTCAGATATTTTTAAGTCAATAAAAAAGACTAAAAAAATACCATTAACATTAAATTACGAAGAAATTAAAAAAATTTTATCTAGTATTAATATGAGTAAAAACAATTCCTTCAGAGACAAATGTATAATTTCTATGTTATATTCTTGTGGCCTTAGAGTAAGTGAGCTTTTATCATTAAATTTAACAAATATAAATTTAGATGAAGATATTTTAAGAGTTTTAGGTAAAGGAAATAAGGAACGTATTATACCAATTGGAAATAAATCAAGACAAGATCTGATAAACTACTTAGAAAATGAAAGACCAAAATTATCAAGAAAAAAAGATTCTAAAGGGTTTTTATTTCTAAGTAATAGAGGTAATTCTTTATCAAGAAAGACTACTTGGAACATAGTAAGGATTCATTCTAAAAAATGTTTTCCTGATAAAAGTATTTCTCCTCATACATTTAGACATAGTTTTGCATCTCATTTACTTGAAGGAGGGGCTGATTTAAGAATTGTCCAAGAACTACTTGGTCATTCTAGCATATCTACAACTCAAATCTATACGCATATAGATAAAAGTTATTTAAAAGAAATACATAAACAATTTCACCCTAGAGGATAGCAATGTTATTAAGATTAGATTTTGAAATATTAATTTTACTTATTCCTGCGTTAATATTTTCTCTTTGTGTACATGAGTTTTCACATGGTATTGTTGCATATTACTATGGTGATGATACAGCATACAAATATGGCAGGCTTACTTTAAATCCGATAAAGCATTTAGATCCAATGGGATCACTTATGTTATTATTTATAGGATTTGGATATGCAAAGCCTGTTCCAGTTAATACGTTTAATTTAAATAATCCTAAAGAAGATATAATTAAAGTTGCTGCTGCTGGTCCAATATCTAATCTAATTCTTGCATTTTCTGGGTACTTTTTAATGTATTTTATATTTAGTTTTATACCTAATATTTTTAATGAATCTATTCATCTTTTTTTTCGTATTTTTATTCAGATAAATATTTATCTTGCTATATTCAACTTAATTCCTGTATATCCCCTTGATGGTGGTCAAATATTTGGTAACTTTATATCTAAATATTACCCTAATTTCAATAAAAATTTATTTGTCTATGGTCCAAGAATTTTACTTGGTATGATTTTAATTGGTCTTGTTAGTGGATTTTCAATAATAAGCTTGTTTCTTCAACCTTTTTATTATATTATAGATACATTATTCAATTTTATTATTTCTTTATTTTTTAATCTTTTTTAATGAAACATTTAAGACATACCAATTGGAGAAATAACAGTTTTAAGAGTAAAATTTTTAAAAATTTAATTATTTTACTGATTATTTTTTTTCTACTTAATTATATGAGAAGTCTATGAAATTAATTGAATGTGTTCCAAATTTTAGTGAAGGACGAAATAAGAATTTTATTAATGATATAAAATCGATAGTTAATTCCTCAGATCATGTACATTTATTAGATATTGATCCTGGAGCTGATACAAATAGAACCGTTTTAACCTTTGTTGGAAAACCTGAAAATGTCGTTGAAACTGCTTTTAATTTAATTAAATATTCATCTACTGTCATTGACATGTCAACACAAAAAGGTGAACATCCTAGAATGGGTGCAACTGACGTTTGTCCGCTGATACCTCTTCAAAATGTTACTATGAATGAATGTATTGAATTATCAAAAAAACTAGGTAAAAAAGTCTGGGAAGAATTAAGTATACCTGTTTTCCTATACGAAAATTCTGCCTCTTCTAAAGAACGTAAAAATTTATCTAATATAAGAAATGGTCAATATGAAGGAATGAAGTCTAAAATTAAACAGAAACAATGGTATGCAGACTATGGATTATCAAATTTTAATATAAAATCAGGAGTTACTGCAATTGGTGCTAGAGAGTTTTTAATCGCTTACAATATTAATATAAACACTACAGATAAAAAGATTGCAACTGACATTGCTCTAGATATTAGAGAAGCTGGAAGACTAAAAAGAGATAAAAATGGAATTATATTAAGAGATTCAAATGGAAAAGGTATTAAAAAACCAGGTAAATTTAAGTACTGTAAAGCTGTTGGGTGGTATATAGATGAGTATAAACAAGCGCAAGTATCTATAAACCTAACAGATTATACAAAAACGACAATTTATAAAGTTTTTGAAGAAGTTAGAAAACAAGCTAGAAAACGTGGGTTTAGAGTAACTGGTAGTGAAATAGTAGGACTAGTTCCAAAAAAAGCACTAATAGATACTGGTATATACTACCTTAAAGATCAAGGTAAATCAATAGGAATACCTGAAAACGATATTTTAGATGTAGCAATTAAATCTTTAGGATTATCTGATATAGATTACTTTGATATAAGTAATAAAATTATTGAAAATTCTATCAAATCAACTAGCACTACATTGTTAAATTCAAAAATTAATGATTTTGCTAATGAACTATCAAGAAACTCATATGCACCTGGAGGAGGAAGTGTCGCAGCATTAGTTGGTTTAATGGGATCCTCATTATCATGTATGGTTTCAAATTTAACTTTTGAAAACAAAAAATTTTCACTACATAAAGAAAAGCATTTCAAAGCATCCTTCAATTTACAAAATTTATCAAATGAATTATCTTTACTAATCGACCAGGATACGAATGCTTATAAAAAAATTATTTCAGCAAGAAGACTTCCAAAGAAAACTAAAGACCAGATAATAAAAAGAGATAAAGCATTATTAAATGCAACAATACTAGCAATAGAAACTCCACATAAAGTTTTAGAGCTGTGTTTAAAAGTACATAAAATTATTTTTAAAGTTATAAACTTTATAAACATGAATTGTATATCTGATATAGGAGCTGCAAATAATTGTATTTTGTCCTCATCAAAAAGTGCTTACCTGAATATATTGATAAACTTAGGTGATATAAATAAAAATCAACAAAATAAATATAAGGAAAGTGCAAAATATTATATAAAACAAGTTGATAACTATTATTTACAAATCAACAAAATTGTTGATAAAGAATTAGGACTTTCTAATGATTAATAAAGTATTAAAACTTAATGATAATTTAATTAATCAAATTGCAGCAGGAGAAGTAGTTGATAACCCTTCATCTGTTATAAAAGAATTATTAGAGAATTCGATTGATGCAAATAGTAGAAAAATCCAAGTTTATATAAAAAATGGTGGAAAAAAAAGTATTCTTGTAATCGATGATGGTTGTGGTATGCATAAAAATGATCTTATTAATGCGTTCAATAGATTTGCTACAAGTAAAATTGAGAAGCAAAAAGATTTGGAAAACATCAGAACTTTAGGATTTAGAGGTGAAGCACTTCCAAGTATTTCTTCTGTATCTAATACAACAATAAAATCAAAGCAATCAAATTATGAAGGTCATAAATTAGAAATTAATGGAGGTACACAAGTAGATTTACGGCCAGACAGTATACATAAAGGAACATCAATTTTAGTTGAAAATCTTTTTTATAATATTCCTGCTAGATTAAAATTTTTAAAAAATGACAATAGTGAATATCAAAAAATATTAAAACTTTTTAAAGTTTTTTGTTTATCAAATCCTGAGATATCTTTTGAACTATTCAATAATAACAAAAAAGTCTACAGTTTTCCATCATCTGATCTAAAAACTAGAATAGTTAATCTTTATGGGGAAGATTACAAAAAATCTTTAATAGAAGTTAATTTTAAAATTGATAAATATTTAATTACTGGTTTTGTAGGTAATTTATCATTAGTTCGAAAAAGGAGAGGGCACCAGTTTTCATTTATTAATGGTAGATATATTATTAATCACTTAATAAACCAAACTATTTATAACACATATGATTCATTATTGCAAAGAGGTGAGTTTCCTTTCTATTTATTAAATATTGTTATTGATAATAATTTAATTGATATCAATGTTCATCCTAAAAAGACAGAGATTAAATTTAAAAACGAAATGCAAATTCAACATGCTATTAAAAAATCAATATCACAATCATTAAAAAATACTATAAAAGTTATACCTAGTATGTTTGTGCCAAGAGAAAATTTTAATAATCAAGTATTGGATTTACCATTTAATAATAATATTTCTAATGATATTACTGATGAGAAAATCGATAAGATGTTTACTGATTCAACCTTATCACTTCAAGATAATGTTAAAGTTTGGCAAATACACAATAAGTACATAATAACTGAAATATCTTCTGGCTTAATATTAATTGATCAACATGTAGCGCATGAAAGAATATTATACGAAAAGGCTTTAAAGTCATTGGAAGGTGATGGGTTAAATGCTCAGAAAATTATGTTTCCAATAACTTTAAATTACGATCCTGAGGATTTTAATAGTCTATTAGATATTATTCCATATTTAAATAAAATAGGTTTTGATATAAGAGAGTTTGGTGAAAACTCTATAATTATAGAAGGATCTCCTCCAGAATTATTAAATGGTAAGGAAAAAGAAGTTATTAGTGAAATACTTGACAACTATATTGAACATAAACAATTAAATTCATCTTTCATTGACTACATGGCTGCAACATATTCTTGTAAGGCTGCAATTAAAGCTGGAGATAAACTTGATGATTCTGAATGCATAAGTTTAATAGATAAGTTATTTGCTACCAAACATCCCTATTATTGTCCCCATGGCAGACCAATAATAGTAAATCTTAGTATAAGTGATCTTGATAAAAGATTTGAAAGACTTTAATAAAAAGTTTAAATTAAATATAATTAATGTTTATGAATAACGTAAGAAAATATATAATTACTGGAATTATTTCTATAATACCACTAGCTTTAACTTATTGGCTAATTAAATACTTATTTATTTTCTTTTCAGAACCTGGGAAATATATTGTTGATATAATATTTAATTATACCTTCATTAAAAGTTTGCCTTTTATTTATAATTTATACGTTTATTTTTCTTATGTCATTGGTTTTCTACTAACTATTTTATTCTTATTTTTCCTAGGAGCTATAATATCAAATGTTTTTGGAAAAAAATTATACTCATTATTTGAGTCTTTTTTAAACAAAATTCCAATTGTTAACAAAGTATATCAAACAACAAAACAAATCACTAATACTTTTACTAAAGATAATACAAAGGCATTTCAAAAAGTTGTTTTAATTGAATACCCTAGAGATAATCTGTGGACTTTAGCTATGGTGTCAGGAGAAACATTAAACAGGAATAATGAGAAATGTTACAAACTTTTTGTACCTACAACACCTAATCCTACATCGGGTTTTTTACTAATTATAAATTCAAAAAATGCTATAGAAACTAATATATCTGTAGAAGAAGCAATGGAAATTATTATATCAGCAGGGATGATCTCACCAGATAAATTTGATATTAAATGAAATTGAACCTCCAAGATTATAGAAATATTGTTGAGTCATTAAACGAGGGTATTATTATTTTAAATAAAGACAATTGTATACTCTACGCAAACAAATATACGCAAAATCTTTTATCTACAAATTTAAAAAATCTATTAAACATAAAATTCAGTTCTCTATTTTCTAAAAAATTATCTAAGTTAATTGAGGACTCTATAAATTCTTCTCAAAATACATTAAATGATATAGAAATTTATGATAAAAATAATAAAAAACTTTTTATTAATATATCATCAGAAAAAGTTGATATCTCAGAAGATTTTTATAGATTAATTATTATTGATGATATAACAAAAATTCACACAGAAGAAATTAAAAAATCATGTATTTATAAAATTTCTGAAGCTATACATGATTCAGATGATTTAGATACTCTTTATAATGAAATTCATTTTATACTTTCAACGGTAACGGATGTTAAAAACTTTTATATAGCCCTAATTGACTGGGAATCAGAGCTTATTACATTCCCTTATTTTGTTGACCAGTATGACAAAATACCTTCACCATATAAAATGAAAAAAGGACTGACAGAATATGTTTTAAAATCAGGTCAATCTCTTTTGCTTAATAAAGAAATTTACAAAAATTTAATAAAAACACATAATATTGAACCAATTGGTCAAAGTTGTTATAATTGGCTTGGTGTACCATTAAAATTAGCAAATGGAAAAACAATCGGTATGATTTGTGTTCAAAATTATACTGACGATTATATTTTTAGTCAAGAAGATAAAAAAATATTACAATATTCTTCTGATCAAATTGCAATGGCTATAAAACGAAAAGTTGACGATATTAAAATACATAAACAAGCTCATTATGATGATCTTACAGGTTTAACAAATAAAGCATTATTTCACGATAGGTTAGACCAGGCAATACATAATGCTGAAAGAAAAGATGAAGTGTTAGCAGTTTTATTTATTGATCTAGATAATTTTAAATATGTTAATGACTCCATGGGTCATTCTATTGGAGACAAGCTTCTTAAAATTATTGGTAACAAATTAATAGAATCAACAAGAAAAAGTGATACTGTATCAAGATGGGGTGGCGATGAGTTCACTATATTATTACCTAATATAAAAAGACTTTCAGGTATTTATAAATTATGTGATAGGATTTTAAATACTCATCTTAATAACATTATTATCGAAGGTCAAGAACTACATATTACTGCAAGTATTGGCGTATCTTTATTTCCTCAGGATGGTATAAATCCTGACATGCTTATAAAAAATGCTGATGCTGCTATGTACAAATCTAAGGAATTAGGTAAAAATCAATTTCACTTATACAAACCAGATATGAATGAAGAGGTCATGGAGAGACTTAATGTTGAAACAAATTTATTTAGAGCAATAAAAAATGAAGAATTTCAAATTGTATACCAACCACAATTATCATTAAAATCAAATAAAATTGTTGGTTTTGAAGCTCTTGTAAGATGGAATCAACCAGATATGGGAGTTCTTGCACCCTATAAGTTTATTCCAATTGCTGAAGAAACTAATTTAATTATACCTTTAGGAGAATGGATAATAAAAAAAGTATGCGAACAAGCAAAATTGTGGCATGATAAAGGATATCACCTTAAAGCCGGTATAAATATTTCAGCAAAACAATTTAATCAAGATAAATTAGTTCAAATAATTCAGAGTACAATAAATGAAACCTCTATTAAACCAAGTCTTATTGAACTTGAACTTACAGAGAGTATTATTATGAAAAATGTAAATCGAACATTAAAAATATGTAAAGAATTAAAAAAAATGGGTGTTAGTATATCTGTTGATGATTTTGGTACAGGCTATTCTTCATTAAGTTATTTAAAAGACTTTCCTATAGATAAACTAAAAATAGACCAATCTTTTATATCTAATTTAGCTGATCATGATGGTGATGATGCAAAAATTGCAAATCTTGTTATCGACCTTGGTCACAAACTTGGTTTGGAAGTGGTAGCTGAAGGTGTTGAAACACAGAATCAAATTGATTTTTTAAGAAAATATGCATGTGATGAAATTCAAGGTTTTATATTAAGCAAACCTTTAGAAATGAATGAATTTGAAAAATTGATTCATAGCCACTCTAATTAATACTTTTTAAAACACTTTCTATCTCTTCTATTGTTTCAGATTTCATAATTTCTTTTCGATAAAAAGATGAGTTATTAAAGCTTTTAATATAGTAACTTAAATGTTTTTTAGATAAATTTATTACAACTTTATTACTTTTATATTTTTTTAATAAACTAACATGCTCAAAGCAAATACTTAGAATTTCACTTAAACATATTTTTTCATTTTGTTCACTTTTTATAAATGAGACTATATCTCTAAAAATCCAGGGCTTACCTAAAGAACCTCTACCAATCATAACACCATCACATTTTGATATTTTCTTTAATTTTTTATAATCATCAATAGATGTAATATCACCATTTCCGATAATCGGAATTGATTTTACTGTTTCTTTTAGCTCTCCAATCATATTCCAATCAGCTGAACCTTTATACATTTGTTTTGAAGTTCTTGCATGCAATGTAATAGCTTTAACTCCTGATTCTTCCAAAATTATTCCTGCATCGTTTATTATAATATTATTGTAATCCCAACCTGCTCTCATCTTTACTGTAATAGGTATATCTTTAACTGCGTTTACTGTATTTGAAGCAATTTTCCTCATTAGCTCTAAATTTTTTAAAGCCGCAGAACCTCCGCCTTTTTTAGTTACTTTTGGTACAGGACAACCAAAATTTATATCAATAATATCAGGTTTGAATTTATTATATATACTGAATGCTGATTCTGCAACAGTATCGGGATCATTACCAAAAATTTGTACACCTATAGGTCTTTCAAAATCATCAAATTTAACCATATCTAAGGTCTTAACATTTTCTCTTATTATACCGTCTGCGCTAACAAACTCTGTATAAACAACAGATGCTCCATATTTTTTGCAAATAATCCTGAATGGTTGATCCGTAACTCCAGACATTGGAGCTAAAAATAATGGGTATTTAATGTTAATGTTACCAATTTTCATATATTTAAATATATTTATATATATATAATTAATTAATATATAATATGGAAATTTTACAAAAATTAGGATCTCTTCCTATATTTATTTTAATGTTTGTTGTTATATATTTTTTAATGATAAGACCACAGTCTATTCAACAAAAAAATCATCAAAATATGCTTAATAATCTCAAAAAAGGTGATAAAGTATTAACCAGAGGCGGAATAATTGGTAAAATTATTGATTTTCAAGGCAAAAACAACAATATAATTATTCTAAGTATTGATGGATCTACAAATATTACTATTATGAAGTCATATATTTCATCCATTCAAAATTAATGAAAATAGTTTTTTTTGCTAATGGAACTTTTGCATTACATTCACTAGATATTCTTAACAAAAATTCTAAACATTATAAAATAAAAGCAGTAGTTACAAATGAAGATAAAAAATCGGGTAGAGGTCAAAAGCTAAATGAAACTTTAATTTCAAAATTTTCTAAAAAAAACTTATTAAATGTTATAAAAATTAAAAACTTTAATGATAAAACATTCATTAACAATTTAAAAGAATTAAATGCTGATTTATTTATAGTAATATCTTATAGAATATTACCTGAATTTATATATAGTATACCAAAACTAGGCTCTATAAATATCCATACATCAGTTCTACCAGAATATAGAGGCGCTGCACCAATACAAAGGTCTATTATCGATGGTAAAAAATATATTGGTTTAACATCATTTTTTTTAAATGATAATATTGACCAAGGAAATATAATTCTCACAAAAAAAATTCCAATAGATAATTTCATAACATATGGTGAAGCATTTGATAATCTTTCAATTATAGCATCTTCATTTTTAATAGAAACACTAGATTGTATACAAAAAAATAAAAAATTAGTAGTTCAATCAAATGAAAATGTAAGTTATGCAAAAAAAATTAAGAAAGAAGATTATATAGTGAATTTAAATACTTCATCTAAAAATGTTCACAACAAAATTAGGGGCCTAACACCACCGGGGTGTTATCTTTTTTTTAATAGTAAGAAAGTCAAATTATATAAAACTTATTTTAATAAATCGACATTACCTGTAGGAACATATGAAATAGAAAAAAATACTTTATTAATTGGGTGTAAAAGTGGTTGTTTGGAAGTCAAGAAAATACAATTTGAAGGAAAAAAAATAATTAATATTATGGATTTTAGTAATATGAATTTTAAAGATAATATTATTTTTAAATCGATAAAATGAAAATATTTTTTAAATATATATTAACACTTGGAACTTTTCTTGTCATTGGTTTGTTATTACTAGATTTTGTTTTCCTATCACTTTATGTTAATAAAAATAAAGATATCTATTTACCTGACTTAAGAAATATTGATTATAATATTGCAAAAGAGAAACTTGTAAATCTTGGTTTTAAAGTTGAAGTTTTATTTAGTGATTATAATCCTGCAAATGATCCTGGTGACGTAGTTAAAATATCACCTCGTCCATTTACAAAGTTAAAATCAGGTAGAATAATAAAATTAACAGTAGCAAGTGATAAAAATGATGTAATACTTGATGATTTCACAAACATATCACTAAGGAATGTAAAGCTAATTTTAAATAGAAGCGATTTAAAAATTGATACACTGCTTTACGAATATAATAACACTATTAAAAAAAATCATATAATAACTCAATTTCCTAAACCTTCAAAAGTTCTTAGATCAAATGATTTAGTCACTTTAGTCATTAGTCAAGGCAAGCCACCTAATTATTACATTACGCCAAACCTAGTAAACTTAAATCTTAATAAAGCAAAAGAAAATATTTCCAGAGCTGGTTTAATTTTAGGTAATATTACATATGAATATTCAAATGATTTTTTAAATAATACAGTTTTAGAACAGGATAAGACTCCAGGAATGAAACTATCTTTTCCTGCGAGGGTAAACTTAATAGTAAGTATGGATAAAAAATAATGAAAAAAAGAATAATATCGCCATCATTGCTTTCAGCAAATTTTACAAGATTAAAAGAAGATATTAAAGTTGTTGAAGATGCAGGTGTTTCTAGACTTCACTTAGATGTAATGGATGGACATTTTGTACCAAATTTAACGTTTGGACCATTTATAATTAAAGATATTAGAAAAATTACTAAATCTCACTTAGAAACTCATTTGATGATAACCAATCCACATAAATATTTTGATGAATACATAAAGGCTGGTTCTGATACGTTAATTTTCCATTATGAAGCTTCTACAGATATAAATAGGGATTTAAAATATATTCAAGAAAGAGGAGTTAAAGCAGGAATTGCCATAAATCCAGATAGTGATTACAAACAGCTACTTAACTATACTGAAAACTTAGATTATATTTTAATTATGTCTGTTTTTCCAGGATTTGGTGGACAGTCATTTATAGAATCTACATTAGACTCTATGAAGTTCCTAAAAGATAACACTAAAGATTCAGATATACTTATCGGTGTTGATGGAGGAGTTAATATTAATACAATTGACAGAGTTTATGAAACTGGCATTGATGTAACAATTGTTGGTTCTGGCCTATATGGTGCAAATAATATTAATAAGAGATATAACGATTTAATATTTAATGGTAAGTAAAACACTTTCTTTTAAAAATGAAATTTACAGAAAATTAATTCACTTTTGTTCTTTAATATTTTCTCTATTATACTTCTACAATGATTTTTTATATTTTTTTACCGTTCTTTTTATATCAACATTATTTATCACATTTATAAATATTTATTATTATAAGATTGTTAGTTTAATTAACAAAAAAATTAATATTGATTTTGTTATTAGAGATAACGAATATCGTTCATTTTGGAGCGCAACACTCATGATGTTTGGGTTTTTACTAATAACATTTTTTTTTTCAAAAGATGTAGCAATTATTTCTATGTTAATAACCTCCATATCTGATCCACTTGCAGCTTTATTTGGAATTAAATATGGTCAAATAAAGCTATTTAATAATAAAACATTGGAAGGTTCATTTATTTTCATATCTTCAACTTTCTTAGTTTTGTTTTTTTATCTCAATACCATCTCAATTTTTATTTTAATTGTATCAATTATGATTTCTCTAACTGAACTATTTACTCCAATGAAATATGATAATTTTTCAATACCAATAGTTTCTGCATTATTACTAACAGGTTTTAATATTTATTAATGAGCTTTCTTGCCAGTATATATCTTTGGTTATTACCTGCAACTTTAATACCGATAATTTTTCATTTTTTAAAGAAAAGAAATTTAAGAAACCTAAGATTCAGTACCACGCGTTTTTTAGTAGATATGAAAGAAGATTCATTAAAAAAAATAAATTTAATAAATATAATTTTATTGATAGTAAGAACTTTGATAATATTATTTTTAATTCTAATGATTTCTAAACCAATATTTTCTTTCCAAAATAGAAATATTGTAAATGGTGAAGAAACAGTTTTTTATATTGTTGTAGATGATTCGTATTCAAACAGTAAATTCCTCAATGATAATTTTAAATCTTTATTAAATGAAATAATTAATAATTATACTCCTGAAACAAATATTTTAATTAAGGGATTAAGTGGAGAAATTTATAGTGATTTACAATCATTGCAAGATTTTAACAAAAATCAAAAATTTAATTTTAAGAAATATGGAAGTTATAATTTTGATAACACATTCATACCAGTAACTGATAAATTTGAAAATTTTTTAAATAAAGATTTATACATTATATCTGATTTACATTCATCATTAATTAATAGAGAGGTTAATATGGATGGTTGGAATATTTTTATATTTGAACATAACACTTTAAATCATCCTATAATTATAAATAATTTATATATTAAAGACAATATTATTACAAATAACGAAATTGTTTCAATTTCTTTAAATGCTATTAATTTATCCAATGAATCATACCAAGATATTGATATTTCATTGTTTATTAATAATATAAAAGTTTCTGACAGTAATACAAGTTTTAGCAATAATGAATCAAAAACAATTATTTTTAATACCTCATTTCCTGATAAAGGTATTTACAATTGCTATTTTTCTGTAAATGATTACAAGTATTACTTTAATATAAATATAGATACAAAAAAAACAATTGCTTTAATTTATGATAACGTTGAGAGTATAAAATATATTGATAATGCACTAATAGCATATAATGAAATCTATGAGAACCTACAAATAGATAAATTTGTAACAAATAATTTTATAAGTAGTACAGATAATTATGATTCTATTGTAATATTTGGATCAGAATATCTAACTGATGATATAGTTTCTAATATTTTATACAAGACCTCAAATGTTTTATTAATTCCAAACAATACGTTAAATCTTTATCCATTTTCTAAATATTTTAATGATATAAAAAAAGATAATTTAAACCCACAAAAATCAATGATAAGTAATAAAATGAATAGAAAATACAAAAATAATTCATTCCTTGATAATATTTTTAATAAATCAACTACTGACATACAAATAAATAATTATTTTAATCTTAATATATCAGACAATTCAATATTATTTCTTGATAGTCAAAATTCAATGCTTGACAAATATAATAGTAATAATAATAATCTTTATGTACTTCCCATACCCTTAGATATAAAATCTTCAAACCTACCTGTTAGTGGCTCATTTATTCCTTTATTAAACTATCTTTTAAGATTAAATGATTTTAATTATTATAACTACATAGATGATTTAATTGTTATCGATGATTCATATAAGGAATTTTCATTTAATATTAATATAAACGAAAAGTTATATCAATATACAAATGGATATTTCATTGATAATTCTCTTTATGCTGATAAACCAGGTTTTCATAAAGTATTTGTTAACGATATTAAATTAAATGATTTTGCTGTAAATATTAAAAATTCAGAATTAATTCCTCAAAAACTTAATAAAGACAGTATTAATATTTTTTTTAATAATCCTCTTATAGTAGATTCTTTTAGTGATTTTAATAATAAACTTAATTCCCTAATATCTGGTATTTATCTTTGGAAATATTTTTTATATGTAGTTTTAATACTAATTATTATAGAAATGTATATTTCAAATATTTACCTGTACAAAACAAATGATTAAATCTTTATTGTTATCATTATCATTGCCATCAACAAATCAAACCGATTTAATAGAAGAAATAGAAGAAATGCATAGATTAGCTAATACTCTTGGGTATACAATTGAAAATACTATAATTCAAAATAAACAAAAGATTGATTCATCAACTTTTTTTGGTAAAGGAAAGTTAAATTCAACTATTAATCAATGCAAAGAACTAAAGTATGATACAATTTTTATCAATAACGAAATTGAACCAGGACATTATAAAAGAATACAAAAGATAGCTGGAAAAAAGATTTACATAATAGATAGAACAAAATTAATTTTAGATATTTTTACAAAGCATGCAAAAACAATAGAATCAAAGAAACAAATTGAATTAGCTTCCGTTCAATATATGATGCCTAGACTAATTGGTCAATGGACTCACCTTGAAAGACAAATGGGTGGAATAGGGACAAGAGGTGGTCCTGGTGAAAAGCAAATAGAAATTGATCGAAGGTTATTAAGAAGCGATATAACAAAATTAAAAAAAGATCTTCTTCAAATTGAAAAACAAAGAAAAACACAAAGGAAATCTAGGAAAGATATATTTAAAGTGGCACTAGTAGGGTATACAAATGCAGGTAAATCCTCAATATTTAAAAATTTAAGTGGTTATAAAAAAACTTATATAAAGGATGAATTATTTGCTACGCTTGATACTACTACTAAAAATATATACCTTAGTGATAACACTAAAGTTTTACTAAGTGATACCGTAGGTTTTTTAAGGAATTTACCAACAGATTTAATTGCTTCATTTAGATCTACATTAGGAGAAATTAGAGATGCTGATTTATTATTAAAAGTTATAGATATAACTTCTACGGATATTAATGGTCACATGAAAACAATTGATGATACGTTAGAAATATTAAATTGTCACAAAAAGAAATCTTTAATTGTTTTTAATAAAATAGATAAAGTCGAGGATGAAAATATTTACGTTAAAATAAAATCAAAGTACAGTAATTCTATATTTATATCTTCTTTGAAGAAATTAAACATAAATATTTTAATTAATTCAATATTGAAATATACTAACGAAAATCTTAACTTGTTTTCTTTAAAAATAGATTATAGAAACGCTGCAATTATTGATTTTATTTATACCTTAACAACAGTTATGTCTAGAAAAGATAGTTATGATAAAATAGAACTTGAATTTAAATGTACACAAGAAACATTTAACAAAATTAAAAAGAGAGTAAAATAATCTGTGAGAGTAATTTTCAGATGACCTTTATTTTAGGTACAGTGGGTAACTCCTCCTTAATCGCAAGTTTCCTTCAATTATATGTATAATAAGGCCTACTTTTGAGTAAGGCAAGTAAGAAACCCTATTTTTAAGCTGAAAGTTCTGAAAATTACATACCCCCACAGACAAATAAAATTAAAAATTAAATTATATAATTACATAATAAAAATTTAAATTTGGTTGAATATATAATTAATTATTAGGATGTTATGCAAGGATACTACAGATTTCCAACAATATATAAGAACCAAATAGCTTTTGTTTGTGATGATGATTTATGGATAAGCAATTTAAATAATTTAGTTGCGCAACGACTAACTACAAATATATCAAATGTTTCATCACCCAAATTTTCACCAGATGGAAAATATATTTCATACGTTGGATCAGAAGATGGAAACACTGAAGTTTACACTGTACCATCAAATGGAGGCAAATCTAAAAGATTAACATTTGAAGGTTCATTTATAAACAAAATATGTCTTTGGAATGAAAAGGGTATATATTATTCATCTGATTATGAAAAACCGTTTGGAAGAATTTCTGATATAAGAATTTATGATTTAAATAATAATGTATCTAAAGGACTTGATTTTGGAATTTCTTCAAATATAGCATTTCATAAAACATTTACTGTACTTGGTAGAAATACAGCTGACCCAGCTCGATGGAAAAGGTATAAAGGTGGAACTGCTGGTGAACTTTGGATAGATTTTAATCAAAATAAATTTAAAAAACTTATTAATATTGACGGTAATTTAGCATGTCCACTAGTTTTACGAAATAGAATATATTTTATATCTGACCATGAAGGAATAGGTAATATTTATTCGTGTTTAAAAAATGGTAAATCTCTGTTAAAACACACAAATCATAAAAATTATTATGTTAGAAATGCCTCAGCTGATTCAAGTAAAATTATTTATCATTCAGGAAGTAGACTATTCTTTTTTGATACATTAAAAAATAAAACATCAAGAATTAATCTTATTTATAACAATAGTAATATTGATTCAGGAAGAAAGTTTTCAAATGCTTCTAATTACCTTGAACATGCCTCAATTGAAGCAAATGGTAAACAATTAAATATAATTTCTAGAGGAAAATCTTTTATAATGGGCACTTGGAATGGTCCATCTATACAATATGGAAAAGTTAATGGTGTTAGGTATAAACACCCAATTCAAATTGATAAAAATAAAAAGCTTTTATTAGTTTCTGATGAAAACAATGTCGAGCATTTCGAAGTTTATAATATTGAAAGCTCTAAATTATTAAAAATTATAAATAAGAATATTGGAAGAGTACTTTGTGTAAAAAAATCACCAAGCAAAGATTTTGTATGTTTTCTTAATCACAAACATGAATTACACATCTTAGATATAAAAAATAGTAAACTTACTAAAATTGATCATAGCACTAATCATCCTATAGAATTTAATTGGTCACCAGATGGAAATTTTATTGCTTATTCATGCTCTTTAAATAGTAGAACTTCTATAATAAAAATTTATGATATAAAAAAAAGAACTTCTAAAGTAGTTACTAGTTCAATAAACCAAGATTTTTCACCAGTTTTTGATAATAATGGTAAATATTTAGCATTTATTTCCAAAAGAACATTTAATCCTGTTTATGATAGTATCCAGTTTGATTTAAATTTTACTAAATCTGAAAAACCATACATACTAACCCTTGATAGTAAAACTTCATCTCCATTTATTAAAACTGACAATACTTTAAACAAAAAATCAAAAAAAGATAATAAAAATAAGAAGAATAAACTTCCAAATGTTAAAATTGATTTTAAAAATATTTCTGATAGAATTATGCAAATTCCAATTAAAGAAACAACTTTAGATAACTCAATTGGTTTTATTGATAATAAACTGTTTTATTTAAAATGGCCTATTAGTGGATCACGAGAAGATGGATGGTATTCTTTAGAAGATACTCCCAAAGGAGTAATTTACTATTTCGATTTAAATACTTTGGAGGAAAAACTATTCTTTAGTGGTGCAACTTCTTTTAGTATTGATAATGAATCCTCAAATATTGTTATAAATTCAAATGATTCTATAACCGTTTGTTCAACTAAAAGCATACCAAATAAAGAACACCTTTTAAAGAATAGTTTTAATAAAGAAACAGGAAAAATTAATTTGTCGAGAATTAATTTGAGTATTGATATAAAATCTGAATGGAAGCAAATGTTCTCTGAAGCATGGAGACTTCAAAGAGATTATTTTTGGACCAAGGATATGTCAGGAATAGATTGGAAAAAAATATATAAACGCTATTATCAGCTCATAGATAACATTAGTACAAGAAGTGAGTTTTCTGATCTTATTTGGGAAATGCAAGGTGAGCTTGGAACATCTCATTGTTATGAGTTTGGTGGTGATTACAAGCCAACTAGAAGATATAAAACTGGTTTATTGGCAGCTAATTTCAAATACATTGGTAAGTATAAAGCATATGTAATACAAAATATAGCAAAAGGAGATTTGTGGGACTATTATGCATCTCCACTTTTGAGACCTGGTTTAAATATTAAAAATGGTGATTTACTTTACAGTATAAATAATATAAAATTAAATAAAGAATTACATCCAAATCAACTACTTGTAAATCAAGTTAATAAAGAAATTCAATTAGAAATAAGTAATAAAAATGGAACTCAAAAAAGAAAAGTCTCTGTAAAACCAAATGGTTTTCAGACTCATCTATATTATAGAGATTGGGTTGAAAAAAATAGAGAATATGTACATAGAAAATCAAAAGGTAAAATTGGATACATTCATATACCTGATATGGGAGCTGATGGTTTTGCTGAATTTCATAGATATTTTTTAACTGAAATTATATATGATGGCTTAATTGTTGATGTTCGATTTAATGGAGGAGGACATGTATCTCAACTATTACTAAGCAAGCTTGCTAAAAAGCGTATAGGATTTGATTTAACAAGATGGATGGGAGTAGAACCTTATCCTTCCGAATCTCCTGGTGGACCTATGGTAGCTATTACAAATGAGTTTGCTGGTTCTGATGGCGATATATTCTCACATTCATGGAAACTACTTAATCTTGGTAAATTAATTGGACGAAGAACTTGGGGAGGTGTAATAGGAATCTGGCCTCGTAATGCTCTTGTTGATGGTACATTAACAACACAGCCTGAATTTTCTTTTTGGTTTAAAGACGTAGGATGGAATGTTGAGAATTATGGTACTGATGTTGATATAGAAATCAATGATACACCTCAAGATTTTAAAAAAGGTATAGATGCTCAGCTTGATAAATCAATATCTGAAGTTTTAAAAGAATTAAAGAAACCTAACGCTGTATTGAAAGCTGATTTAAAAAATAAACCTAACTTAAAATTACCATAGTGAGTTATATACTATTACAATCAACAACTGATAGTTTATCTATAGCTAAGAATCTTAGTAAAAAGCTTGTAGACAAAAAACTGTCTCCTTGTGTTCATATTATACATTCCCCTAATACTTATTATAAGTGGGAGGGTGAAACAATATCCACTAAAGAATATATAATACTAATAAAAACAAATAATCTTAATAAAGAAAAAATAATTTCACTTTTAAAAAAAGAACACAATTACAATAATCCAGAAATTTTATCAAGATCTTTCACTATTGAATCTAAAGATTATATAAAATGGTTTGATAAAGAATTAAATGAATAATGTATTATAAAGGAAATAAATCAACAATTTTTATTACTAAAGACAGAGAACTTAATAATACACCTATTGTCTTTCTACATGGTTTTTTGGGAAGCTCTAAATCATGGAAAAATATAAGAAATAAAATTAACTATCCATCACTTGCTATTGATATACCAGGCCATGGTAAAAGTTCATTTAATAACTTAAGTTCAACATATTACTTTAAAGATTTTTCTAATGAGCTTTATTTAGCATTATCTGACTTAGATATTAAAAAGATTCATTTATGTGGTTATTCATTGGGTGCCAGACTTGCACTTGCTTTTAGTTCTATTTATCCAAAAATGGTATCTACGCTATTATTAGAAAGCGGCACTGTTGGTTTGAATGATAAAGAAGAAAAAGAAGAAAGGCTATCAAAAGATTTGAATAAATCAACAAGAATCAAAGAAAATCTTAACGAATTTGTTAAAGATTGGGAAAAATTAGATTTCTTTTCAAAGCAAAAAGTTAGAAATAACGATGACTTTTTATCTCAACGTGAAATCAGGCTAACTCATGATAAATTTCAGTTATCAAAATCACTTGAAGTTTTTAGCTTAGGTAATATGCCTTACATGATGAATAACTATACTAAGCTATCCTTTCCAGTAATTATAATTAATGGCAAAGATGATATAAAGTTCATTAAAGAAGGAAGGGTAATGCTTAATGCAAATAAAAACTCTAATCAATATATAATAAATAATGCAGGACATAATGTTCACTTAGAAAACCCTGAACTATACATAGATACTATATCACCATTTTTTAAAGAGGATATAACATTTACTTAAAGTAAAACTTTATTATGAAAATAAGCGAAATTTTAAACTCAATATTTTTTCCAAGAAAGACAGAATACAATTCTGATGAAAAGGATTACCTTGTTCACGTTGATAAGAACGTAAATGTGGGAATAAGAATGTTTATTGCAAGTAACAATTCTCCAACAATTTTATTTTTCCATGCAAATGCTGAAATCACACATGAATATGATGATATTGCACAGATGTATAATAAATACAATATTAATTTTATAGTTTCAGGTTATAGGGGTTATGGTCTTTCTAACGGTCAACCATCAATGGATACATCACTTGAAGATTCTTTGAAAATTTTTGATTTTGTGCTGGACCATTTAAAATCCTTAAAAAACAAGAATCACTTAGTTGTTATGGGAAGATCTCTTGGTAGTACATCTGCAAGTCATTTGATGCTGAAAAGGGAACAAGAAATTGATGGCGCTATTATTGATAGTGGATTTGCGACAGAATATCCTTTTTTATTAAGATTTGGATTGGATCCTGAAGAAATTAATTTTTCACTAAGTGATGGATTTAATAATCTGAAAAAAATAAAATATTTTAAAAAACCTTTTTTAATCATTCACGCTGATATGGATGAAATAATTCCCTTTAGTCAAGCAGATATGATGTTTGTTGAATCTGGATCTTACAACAAAGATTTATTCAAAGTAAATGGCGCAGGTCATAACAATGTTATTGCAATAGCGAGAGATCACTATTTTGATAAGATAAGAGATTTCATTGAACAATTGTAAATATTTAATATTTCTATTTTTTTCTTTCTTATTTCTATCACCAAATTTAAATGAAGAGTCGTTAAATCTTGGTAGGGATAAAGACCCAAGGGTTGTTGAAGATATATCAAAATATAAACTTTTTTATAGAAAATCAATATGGAAGGTACTTTCATATATTGGTGGAAGAAATATTTCATCTTTAGCATTTCCTAAATCAATATCCTATTTTAATTCATCCAATAAAGTTGCTCTAACCATTGATGATGGTTTTTGTGGTATTGACAATCCTGATGGTGATATGACTAAAGAAATTGCTGATCTTCTAAAAAAATATAATGCTAAGGCAACTTTTTTTGTTACAGGTTCCCATATATCAAATACAAAAGAATCAGATATAGTTAATTTATTAAAAGATGGAAATGAAATTGCAAACCACAACATGTATGATATACCATACAAAAACATTCCGATAAATCAATTTGAAAATGATTTGATTGAAACTAAATCTATATTAAATAAATTCTCTAAAAATCTACCTAAATGGTATAGAGCACCTCATGCATCTATATCAGATGATATGCATGAAATAATTAAAAAACATAATTTGAAACATGTTGTAGGTGATGTTTTCGCTAACGATACATCTATACCAGATGCAAACTGGATATCAAGCTTTATTCTTAAAAATGTAAAACCTGGATCAGTGATTATAATACATATGCCAGAAAGAGGTATCAGAGAATGGAATTACCTAGCTTTAGAGAACATATTAAAGGGTTTAAAAGAGGAAAAGTTAGAAATAGT
>CENX01420117.1_pt1 | contig 73743 bp, 72 predicted proteins | sample 361321 | NCBI WGS metagenome assembly CENX01 (sample SAMEA2619678, study PRJEB7988) | marine metagenome | isolation source: saline water (ENVO:00002010), including | reverse complement strand
GGCACACAAAGACACGGCAACTCTCGTGTCGCTCTCGCCGCCTGATAATCAGGTGATAGAGAGTCATCGGGACCAGTAATGATTCCCGGGGCCTGATCACTACAGCCTGGCAACAGAAGTAGTGGTGGACGGCAGGGAAAGACCGCTGACGGCAGGAAAGAACGCTGACATCGGAGAAAGATCCGGCGGTGTGGTCTTAGGATCCATCTGACCCGGCAGCGCGGATACCGAAATCCGCAAACTCGGGAATGGTCGTAGCGCGAACGGTGAATCCGAAGCGGACGGGGGTTCGATTCCCCCCAGCTCCACCAAATTAAAAACTAATAGCTCAAGAAGGCACTATACAGAACCCATAGCTTTGAATATCCGAGGGATAACTACTAAGGATTCGCTACAAATGGAAGATACTCATAGCGGCGAACAAATGAGCCAGGTGAGAAACTTCCTTTTCCTACGTCAACACTAAAATTTGGGCATTGCTCTAATAAAGATTCAAGGGCTGCTCTTCCCATTGTCCGTGCAAGAGCTGCTCCTAGACAATGATGAGGACCGTACCCTAAACTCAAGATTCGTTTAGGTTTTCTATTTACTATTAGTTCTTCTGCTGTCAATCCGAACTCTTTCTGATCACGGTTCGCTGATGCATAAAGCATTAAAACTTTTGCTCCCTTCGGTATATTCGCTCCACGCTTTCTAACATCTTTGGTTGTTGTACGTGCGAGATTTTGCACAGGAGATGTAAGTCGTAAAAACTCATCAATAGAATCAGCAATTAAGGTAGGGTTAGAAACTAGTATCTCCCGCTGCTTCGGATGTTCATTAACTAATTCAACCATTCCGCCGAGAAGACCTGTTGTTGTATCATTACCTCCAGTAATCATGGTGAATACAAACCCAACAGCCCACATTGCTGAAACAACATCCTCACCGGATGCTGCTAATACAGAAATCAGATCCTCTCCCGGATTAGATTTACGTTTCTCGAACAATTTGGCTGAATATTCAAATAGTTCAAAAGTTGATGTTTGATTTCCAAGGTCGCCTTTAGCGTTCCCAGCAACGATATCATTCGTCCACCTATCGAAAAGTTCTCTATCCTCTAATGGGACCCCAAGGTAATGCGATACGACAAAGCTCGGGAGGGGCTTGAATAAGTTGCTAATTATATCTACTTCTTTTTGATCGAGGATTATCTCAATTTTTTTGTTTATGTAGCGCCTTATTTCGCTTTCGAATTTAGCAACTCGCCTTGGTGTCATTAGGTGACTTACTAATCGGCGAAAATCTGTATGCTCCGGAGGATCCATCATGACTATCGGGGCAGCATTACCCTCAAATGCCTTCATTGCATCTTTATCGGGAGTTAATCCTTGTGCAGAGCTGTATGTGTCTGTGTTACGGACAGCTTCAAATACATCTTCAAACCGTGAATAGATCCAGAAATTTCCGTAAATTGGATGCTCAACTCTATGGACTGGGTCTTCTTCTCTAAGCCAGCGGTACGAGTCATATGGGTTCCGCCAACTCTCACCACCTCGTAACCGAAATTCTAACTCTTTTCCACTGCTCACTCTTGCCCCCGATATGCAAGAAAGGTTACAACGTTTTCTACCGAGACAGTAGTTCGCAGCAATTGCAGGACCATAAGGCTTCGCTCTAAGATATCCCCGTGGCTACTATCGAGATACAGCAACCTAATATATTAAATGCTGAATTCTGGGTTCGCCCTCAGAACCTTATTGAGAAAGAACTTGCTTCTTACCGTTCTGATCATCCAGTTTGTTTTGTTCCCGAGCCCCAAATGCCAGCGGGGTCACCAATTCCTCAAGGTCCTGGTTCATGGGTACTAACAAAACATGAAGATATATTACACGCTTCAAGAAATCCAGAAATTTTTAGCTCTGCACAGGGAATAACTATTCTTGACAGCCCACCAGAATTTAACGAATTTTTTAGTTCGATGATCGCAATGGATGATCCAAGACATGCGCGACTTAGGAGAATTGTTTCACAGGGATTCACACCCAGAATGTTAAATAGGCTTGAGGACTCAGTTCAAGAAGTTGCTTCTGAGATTATTGACAATGTTCAGGAAAAAGGAGAAATCGATTTCATAGTTGATATCGCTGCAGCCCTTCCTTTAAAAATTGTATGCGATCTCATGGGGATACCTGCTTCCTATTACCAAGAAGTGTTCGATTGCTCAAATGTCATTCTTGGAGCTGGCGACTCCGAGTACGTACCGCCCGGTGGGGATATCCTTACAGCCATTCTTGAAGCAGGTATAACGCTTCAAAGCATTATGAATGAAGTTGCAGAATCTAAAGTCGGGAAAGGTGGAGATGACCTAACGAGTAAGCTAGTAAATGCCGAACTTGAAGACGATAAGCTCTCAACCGGTGACCTTGCTAGCTTCTTCATTCTCCTTGTTGTCGCTGGGAATGAAACTACTCGCAATGCAATTGGATGGGGGCTTAAATACTTAACAGATAATCCTGAACAGCGAAAAATCTGGGAATCTGATTTTGATACCGTTGCGCCAACTGCTGTTGAAGAAATAGTTAGACTTGCCAGTCCAGTAACCTACATGCGACGAACAGCTACTAAAGACACTTTAGTTAGAGGTAAACAAATCCAAGAAGGAGATAAAGTCTGCATGTTCTACTTAGCTGCTAATAGAGATGAAGATGTCTTTGAGGATTCTCAAAAATTTGATGTCCTTAGGAACCCTAACCCTCATGTTGGCTTTGGCGGCCCGGGAGCACACTTCTGTTTGGGGGCGCACCTAGCCAGAAGAGAGATAACTGTGATATTTCGAGAGTTATTTAGTCGACTACCTGACATCAAAGCATCAGGAGAGCCAGAAGCGTTAGCGGCTAGTTTCATACACGGGGTTAAACACTTACCTGCAACCTTCACACCTAAAAGAAAATAACCTAAAGGAGAATACGATGATTTCAATTCCGAACACATTCAAAGACGTTGATTCTAGTTGGTTAAGTGAAGTACTTAAAGCACAGGTTAATTCTTTCAGTTTTGAGAAAATCGGTGAGGGTGTTGGATTAATGGGAGATATCTATCGAGTCTCTCTGGATTATGAAGCCAAGATAGAAACCAAACCTTCATCAGTTGTAGTCAAACTTCCCTCTTCATTTGAAGAGAACCGCCAACAAGGAGTTGCGTTAGGAATGTTTGAAGCTGAGGTGCGCTTTTATGCCGAACTTGGAGAACGAACCGGCACAGGACTTCCAGAAATTCATTTAGCTACCATTGAGTCTGGAACAGCTGAGTTTGTTATCGTGATGGAAGACCTTTGTGATCTAACGATGGTTGATCAAGCTGCAGGTATGTCTTATGAGCAAGCTTCAGCAGCTGTTAAAGTACTTGCTAAAATTCACGCAGCATGGTGGGGTAAAGTACAAGCAGAAGAGTTGGAATGGATCCCTTCTATGGTTGGCCCACGCATTGAATATGTTGATCAAATTCTCCCTCAAATTTATCCAGTGTTTGCGCAAACATTTGAAAGTGATTTGCCCGAAGGTGGGGCAGAACTCACTCAATTATTTAGTAAGTCTTACCTGAAACTCAATAAGGCTCTAGCTGAAAGAGCTCCCTGGACATTAGCTCATCAAGATTATCGAGTGGAAAATATGTTGTTCGGGGATGCATCCAAAGGTGAAGTCGTGGTCATCGATTGGCAGGGCATAGGGCGAGGGCCGGGTGTTTATGACCTCGCATATCTTCTTGGAGGCTCTATGGATACGGAACTCCGAAGGACACACGAAAAAGACTTGGTTTCGACCTATCACGCTCAATTATTATCTGAAGGAATCAACGACTACTCTGCTGATGCCGTATGGGAAGATTATGGCTTTGCCCATCTTCTAGGTGGGTTGGCGACATCTATTTTTGCTGGAGGAACTCTTGACCTCAGCAACGAAAGAGGAAGAGAGCTAATACAGATGATGTCTAACAGACACGTGACTGCAGCTTTGGACCATGGTGGAGCAAATCTAATACCGCAATAACGCTGGAAAGATAATTAAAGAAAACACAACAGAGGATAGGTGCATTATGGATGTATTTGAAGCGATGAGTTCGTGTCGGGCAATAAGGTACCTTAAACCTGATCCAATCCCTGATGAACTAATTGAACAGGTAATTACGGCTGCTACGTGGGCTCCAAGCCCTGGGAACTCTCAAGGGAGAGATTTCGTCGTTGTAACCGATTCGAGCAAACGGTTGGCGATAGGGGATGCGATCGAAAGCGTGATGGGGACACGAGTTGCTGAAATGGCGAGACCAGATAGAACCCATCGGCTTATGCTTGATGGAACGGAACATTTAATCGCTACTTTGAAAACCTGCCCTGCTCTTATCTTCGTATGTGGAAAACCAATATACCCTTATGAGTCACCCAGAGAATCCTTTGTTTGGTCATCGATTTATCCCGCTGCGCAGAATCTTATTGTCGCTGCTCGAGCTTTAGGACTCGGTACAGTTTTTACTACATTTCAAGGTGTCGCCGAAAATGTCATCCGAGAAACTCTTTCTATTCCAGACGACGTGTTAATTGGATGCATGATTCCAATGGGTTGGCCAGATCGAAAATTTGGCCCGCTAAGTCGGGAACCATACGCGAAAGTGGTGCACCAAAATCAATGGCAGGGCGATTTAAGATAAAAAATTATGGAGCTAAGGCAGACCATTCTCCTGCGGTCTTTTCATCTCCAAAGATTTCCAATTGACCTGCATTTCTGCCCCAAAGGAACAATAGAAGACTCATCGCATCACCTCTAACAGCAACATCACCTTTCGCATGTTCTCTTCTAACTATTAACCCATCTTCTCCATTCTCCAAAAGCCACTCCCCTAACCCATCTGTCCTATGAAGGTGGATAGAGCCTTTGGGGTATTCAAATATCTTTTTAGGATTAGCAGAGAATTGAAGTGCCCCATCTATATATTCATCTATTCCATCACAAGCTATTTCACCGTCGATTACGGAGTAATCGCTTACTGCAGTCTCAGTATCCCACATATGAAGAAGAGTTTCGTGAGTCATCCTACGAACAAACCATGCAACATTCTGATCACGACCCCAGGTCCATACCGGCATATTAGGATTTTTTAATTTGAGAGTTTCTAACACCCCCTTATAGTTCCCAAAAGCCCAATTGTGCACATTCTTTTCTGGAGGTGAAGGGAAAGCTGAAGTTGGTCTCTCAAGACTGCCTCCGTTAATAACAGCTGAAACTGCGCCATAGACCGTGCCCACATGCGCTACAAGGTTTTTCAATTGCCAACCAGGACATGATTCGATGTCCTTATCATCTTGATCCTTTGATAACTGGAATAAACGATCTCCAAATACCTCTAGGGATCTGAGTAATGACTCTGTGTCCATATTTACCTTCTAGCCCGAAATTGAGAGTTTAATTCCATCTATCAATCTTTCAACATCTTCGGTTGTAGTCGAGTAACTAGTCATCCAACGAACTTCGTTCTCTCGTTCCCAGTCATAGAAATAACTCCACTCTCTAAGAGTTTCTATTGATTCTTTTGGGAGCTTCGCGAACACAGCATTCACCTGCGTCTCTTGCGTCAATTCAACGTTTTCGATTGAGCTGATACCTTGAACAAGCAGTTGAGCCATTTCATTAGCATGAGCAGCGTGCTTTAGCCATAAGTCATTCTTTAACATAGCTAAAAATTGAGCAGCAATATACCTCATCTTTGAAGGCAACTGCGCAGATTGCTTCTGAATATATTCGGCGGCACCAACTAACTCCTCATTGAAAACAATAATTGCTTCGCCATATGCCATACCATTCTTTGTTCCTCCGAAACTAAGAATGTCAACTCCAAGATCACAAGTGAATTCAGCGATAGGTACCTGTAGTGCTGCTGCTGCATTAGCAATTCTCGCCCCGTCCATATGTACGCGTAAACCTGCCTCTTTCGCAAGAGCAATCACTTCTTTCAACTCTTGTACTGAATACAAAGTTCCATATTCAGTTGACTGGGTAACTGAAATAGCACCCGGTTGCGCATGGTGGACAACACCAAGTATTTCGAGTTCTTTCTTTAGTGAAACCGGGCTGAGTTTGGCATCCTCGCTTTTGATATCAATAAGTTTGGCGCCTAGGAATTTCTCTGGTGCCGCACACTCGTCGACGTTAATATGTGCAGAGCTAGTACAAATGATCGCTTCCCACGAATTGATCATTGCTTGAAGTCCGACAATATTCGCTCCAGTTCCTCCCCATGCCAATAACGTCGTTACTTCCCTATCAAACAAATCATTCATCGCTACGCGTAGTTCACTTGTAATAGGGTCTTCACCGTAACCTATAGCCGGACCATCATTTGCTTCAATTAAGGCTTGCAGGACTTCAGGGACTATGCCGGAGGTGTTATCACTTGCGAAAGAGGATTTCGGTGGGTCTGTAAGCATGACATGACCATATCGGAACTTAAGGCTAAAGTCAGCAGAGACAGCAATTCAAATTGATAAAAAATTAATTCGCCCGCTTCTTATTTTCATTTTAACGATTCTTACTTTTCCCAGTTTAAAATTATGCGTATTCTAATGGGATGCACACAGGTCGTAATGATGATACTAAACGCTCTAGAACTCGAAATGGCATTAGAACACTTCCAGATGCAAGTGATGGAAACATAGGGTTTCTTATCAACGATAATTTTAGGGGATTTAGCCAGGTAGATGACGTCTTCTGCCGATCACAGTATGACCCAGAAATCAAAACACCTCATTCTCAGAGGTTCTACGACATGTACCGTCGCCCATTAGCTAACTGGCGTAATTCTGAGGGTTACGGCCAACACGATTATGCATTTCGAAATGCTACTTGGCATGTCGCTGATATCTTTGCAGAATTACGTGAGGTTGACGACCGTCGTGACGGGTTTCTAGATCCACTTTCTTTTCTGAAGGATGGACCTGAAGAAATGGTTGAATTTAATTCTTTAACTGAATCTTCTCAAGTAATTAAACAAGCAGGCAAAACAATTGGTGCTGATCTTATTGGGATAACTAAATTTGATAGCCGCTGGTCTTATTCTGAACTTTTTTCAATACAAAGTCTCAGCCCCAAACCTAACGAACTTGACGATGATCTAAAGAACGTCATTGTTATTGGACAATCAATGGACAGTGAACTGTTGGAGACAGCCCCTTCAGCTCTTTCAGGCGCTGCTACTGGAATGGGTTACTCTCAGGATGCTTTAGTCCTACTCACGCTTTCGCAGTTTATAAGAAACCTTGGGTATCGCGCTGTACCATCAATGAACGATTCTGCCTTAGCTATACCGTATGCAGTTCAGGCTGGGCTAGGGGAATATGGAAAACACGGCTTAGTTATCACTCCAGAATTTGGATCAAGTGTGCGTTTCGGAAAAATATTTACTGATATGCCTCTTCTGCTGGATAAGCCAATCCAATTTGGTGTATCCGATATGTGCAATATTTGTAACGCTTGCTCAAAAGCATGCCCTAGTAAAGCAATCCCTGATGGTAAACCTTCACCTGTTACATTCAATCGTTCTAATATTTCTGGAGTAACGAAATGGACTATCGACGGAGAAGCTTGCTTCTCTTATTGGACAAAAATAAACACTGATTGTGCTGTCTGCATTAGAGTTTGCCCATTTACCCGCGATTACACCAAATTCAGACACCGTTTGTGGTTGAAGCTTTCTGGATCTCGTTTTCGAAAGATAGCGCTAAGAATAGATCAGAAATCTAAGCGAGGGAAGAGAGTGAAAAGCCGCACATGGTGGTCTAGCGAAAACTAGACATCTAAAAATCTATACGCTGCTATAGCTGAACCTAAAGAACCAACGAGCGCACCTATCCCAAGCAGTAAAAAACCTATCTCCCAAACATCGCTCCCAGTTACTGCAAAGCTTTGCAAAATGTTGAGAACACTATCGCTTGATAACCATTCTTCAAAAGCTCTGTTCGCTCCGTAGACTGATGCAGTCCCAAGACTGGCCCCGACTATTCCCTGGAACGTACCTTCAAGCATAAATGGGATAAGAATAAACCAATTCGTAGCCCCTACTAATTTCATAACTTCTATCTCGCGCCTTCGAGCAAACATAGCCATTCGTATAGTGTTTAGGATAAGCAGTAACCCAGTTGCTAAAAGAATTATTCCTGCCCCTAATACAACCCACCTAATAACATCGGTAGCAGTTTCTATTTTAGATATTTCATCTGTGGCGCGAACTACCTTTCGTACTCCTGGTTTTGATTCAAAACTTGATGCGATGATTTCGATTGCTTCAGCATTTAATTGAGCAGGAATAACACGATATGAAGATGGAATGACGTCAACAGTTACAAGTTGGGTAATTTCAGGGTTTTCTGGGAAAAAATCTTCATTAAACTCTCGCAATGCTTCTTCTTGACTAACGTACCGGTAACTCTCTATACCACTCGAATTCTGAAGATCTGTTTCGATAAGGCCTTTTTGGTCTTCAGAAATTTCAGGTTGTATCCAAATAATAAATTCAACGCCATCTTCCCATCTATCTGTAGCGTTCGAAACTCCCTTTTGGAGAAGTAAAGCAACCCCTAGCAGGCTTAACGAAACAGCTACAGTTAGAACCGATGCAAGAGTTAACGTGAGGTTTCTCCTAACGTTTCGGGCCGTTTCTTTAAGCAAATAATCAAGATTCATAACTATGAAATTCGTTCATCATTCATATACGCCTCGAGCTTGGTCTCTAACAATCTCTCCGCTGTTCAACTCGATTACCCTTCTTCTCATAGTGTCGACTATGCCCCTATCATGTGTTGCCATTACGACAGTTGTTCCTGTTTCGTTAATTCGTTCTAGGAGTCTCATAATTTCTACGGATGTCTGTGGGTCTAGATTTCCAGTTGGCTCATCAGCCAGGAGAATTAGAGGGCGATTAACGAATGCTCTTGCAATAGAAACTCGCTGTTGTTCCCCACCTGAAAGTTCGTGCGGAAATCGGTTAGTTTTCTGTTGCAAGCCAACCAATTCAAGTATTGCGGGAACCTGATCGGCAATAACATATTTAGGGCGACCGATAACCTCCAAAGCAAATGCTACGTTTTGGGAAACTGTTTTATTTGGAAGCAATTTGAAGTCCTGAAAAATACTTCCTATTTGCCGTCTCATACGGGGCACTCGCCATCTACTTAAAGAACCAATTTCTTTTCCGGCAACATATATTTTCCCGGTATCGGGCTCCTCTTCTTTATTCAGAAGTCGAAGGAATGTTGACTTTCCTGAGCCTGATTGACCTACAAGAAAGACAAATTCACCCTTTTGGATATCGCAGGAGGCATCCCGAAGTGCTAATACTTCACCCTTGTAGACTTTTGTTACAGATTCCAGTTTGATCATTAAACTCTCAGACTAAATTATTGTATTCCCGACGTTACCACCAGTGCATTATTGTTTTAGGCAGGGTCAGCTATCAAATTTCGTCGGACTCCGACCTGGCCCACCGTAAGTAGGCCTCTATAAAGGAGCCTATTTCACCATTTAGTACAGATTCAACAGCGCCAACCTCATGATTTGAACGAAGATCTTTTACCATTTGATATGGCTGCATAACGTATGAACGAATCTGACTTCCAAACCCAACATTCGTATTCTCTCCATTTATACTCGCTATTTCAGCTTCCCGTTGTTTACGTTCTAGATCAAGAAGTCTTGCTGAAAGCATCTGCATACACCTATCTTTATTTTGATGCTGACTTCGCTCGTTTTGACAGGAAACTACAGTTCCAGTCGGAAGGTGTGTAATGCGCACAGCTGAATCTGTCACGTTAACGTGTTGACCGCCAGCTCCAGATGAACGGTAGGTGTCTATTCGAAGTTCTGTTTCGTCAATAACTATTTCATCAGAAACCTCTTCGAAAAACGGAACGACATGCATTGAGGCAAAAGAGGTATGACGATTTGCTTGTTTATTAAATGGGGATATCCGTACTAACCTATGAACGCCATGTTCAGACTGAAGCATTCCATAGGAACGACGCCCGCTAATTATAAACTCAGCAGATGAGATCCCTGCCTCTGTACCTTCAGAAACCGAGGTTAGCTCAAATGCCAAACCTGCTTGGTCTGCCCACCTTTGGTACATGCGCAACAACATCTCAGCCCAGTCTTGTGCTTCTGTTCCACCTTCGCCTGATTGTATGTAACAGACAGCATCGCTTTCATCATGTTCACCTGTGAATAGTGAACGTAACTCAAGATCGTCGAAGGTTCGATTTATTTCAGCTAGCAAGGCTTCCGCTTCTTCAATACTCGCTAAATCATTCTCTTCTTGAGATAACTCTAGAAGAGTTTCAGCATCTTCAATTTTGGTTTGAAGTTGATTAAATAAGACAATATCCTCTGTGATTTCAGAAAGCTCTTGGCTTAATTTTTTTGCTATTTCAGTGTTATCCCAAAAGTCTGGTTTAGCAACAAGATCTTCTAGTTCCTCTCTTCTGTCTTCAATTTCTTCTATACGAAGGTACTGGAATGCCTCGCCTAACCTTTTTCGAAGATAGAAAGGAGCAATAGCGGATTCAGACATTACAAAATTCTAGCCCAGAGTAATGATTCATTGCAGGTGTTATATAGCTCACCTGCCATGGCACTGTTTAAACTTTTTCCCAGAGTCGCAAGGGCAAGGCTCGTTCCTACCTGTTTTCTCAAAATCGCTTCTAACGACGGTCTTTTGTTTGCCTGAGGAACTTTCTTCAACTGGTTTTGGGGCATCTTTAATTAATGAATCCGAAGAGTTGGTTTGAGTTACCGCAGCTATAGCGCCTGATGCTATCTCATCCGTACCTGAATATTTAATATTGCTTGCCTCTTCAGAGTCACTAGGGTCTCTTTCCGTAGCCTCATCCGAACTTATCTGAATGTGAGTTATGTACTTAACGAAATCTTCGCCGACTGATTCCATCATTGTTTCAAACATTTCGAATCCTTCTCTTTGCCATTCAGTTAAAGGATTCTTCTGCCCCATCGCCCTTAGATGAATTCCCTCTTTCAAGTAATCCATTGAGTAGAGATGATCACGCCAGCGTTGATCGAGGATCCGGAGCATAATCTGTCCTTCAACTTGCCTCATGATTTCAGGAGTTATTTCTATCTCTCGTTTGTTATAGAAAACTAACGCTTGTTCCATTGAGAATTCGTACAATTCGTTAATATCTTTGAAAGAGTTGAGATCTGAGATTTCTAGTTCGTGGGGCCACAGGGTCGTGAGGGCAGTTACAAGACCTTCGATATCCCATTCTTCAGGAAGCTCGGTTGGGCAATGAGTAGTCAAAGCTTCGTCAATAGCTGCTGCAAAGCAATTTATAGTCTCATCTCTTAAATTCTCTCCAGTTAGAATGTCATTTCGTCTGGCATAAATGACTTTTCTCTGCTCATTCATGACCTCGTCATATTTCAGAACGTTTTTTCTAATTTCAGCATTTCTCTGCTCGACAGTATTTTGAGCTCGTTCAATCGCCTTTGTAACCATTTTGTCTCCAATTGGAGCGTCATCTGGTAGAGCTTTTTTCATCACCCACTCCATCGCTCCAGTTGCGAACAGTCGCATCAGTTCATCTTCTAGCGAGAGGTAAAATCGTGATTCACCAGGGTCACCCTGCCTTCCAGATCTTCCCCGTAATTGGTTATCTATCCTTCGGCTATCATGCCTTTCTGTCCCAAGCACATACAAGCCACCAAGTTCTTTGACTTTAGTACCCTCTTCCGAACAGACAGGTTCGTATTTTTCAAAAAGTTCCTTATACCTTAATTTCCCGGACTCATCGTTAACATCTAGACCTTCAGATAACAAGTCTTTTTCCGCTAAGCCTTCTGGATTTCCTCCTAGAATAATATCCACACCACGGCCAGCCATATTCGTTGCGACGGTTACTGAACCAATTCGTCCGGCTTGGGCAACAACACCTGCTTCACTCGTGTGAAGTTTCGCATTTAGAACGGAGTGATTAACACCTCTTTTATTTAACAATTCAGAAACTAACTCCGATTTCTCCACGGAAATAGTTCCCACAAGAATAGGCTGCCCCTTCTCATTCCTATCTACGATATCTTCTACTAAAGCATCGTATTTCCCGTCCTCAGAACGGTAAATGAAGTCAACTTGGTCTTCACGAATTATGGGAAGGTTTGTAGGTATTGGGACAACATGCAATCCATAAGTGTTGTAAAACTCTGCTGCCTCTGTTTCTGCTGTTCCTGTCATCCCGGCCAGCTTGTCATAAAGGCGAAAGTAATTTTGCAGTGTGATTGTTGCTAGAGTTTGATTTTCTTCTTTGATCTTTACGCCTTCTTTGGCTTCTACCGCTTGATGTAAGCCATCGCTCCAGCGTCGACCGTCAAGAACGCGACCAGTGAACTCATCGACAATCTTGACTTCATCATTCGCGATAATATATTCCTTATCTTTATGAAAGAGCTCTTTAGCTTTTAGTGCGACTTGGAATTGATGTACTAGGTTTGCTGAAACACCTTCATATAAGTTTTCGATTCCTAAGGCTTTCTCAACGGCGTGGACCCCATTCTCAGTAGGCGCAACAGTTCGCTTTTCTTCATCGACTTCGTAGTGCTGGTCACGTTGGAGGCTTCCCACAATCGATGCAAATTGATAATAGGTTTTCGCAGCATCTGCTAGTTTTCCACTGATGATGAGGGGAGTTCTAGCTTCATCTATAAGAATGCTATCGATTTCGTCGACTATACAATAGTGATGCCCTCTTTGGACTTTGTTCTCCGCTGACATTGTCATGTTGTCGCGTAAATAATCAAAACCTAGTTCATTGTTTGTTCCGTAAGTAACGTCAGCTTCATATTGAACTCGCTTATGGGCTGTGTCGCGGTTACCGGGGACGACGAGTCCAACCTCTAAACCTAACCAACGGTAAATTTGCCCCATCCATTCAGCATCCCGCGAAGCTAAATAGTCATTAACAGTAACAACATGGACTCCTTTACCTGCAAGAGCATTGAGGTAGATGGGCAATGTTGAAGTTAGTGTCTTCCCTTCACCTGTTCGCATTTCTGCAACCCAACCAAAATGAAGCGCAGCACCACCGATCAGTTGGACGTCGTAATGCCTTTGACCAATTACGCGCCATGCTGCTTCGCGAACAACGGCAAAAGCATCTATCAGAAGCGCGTTGACGCTTTCTCCCTGTTCAATTCTTTGTTTGAGGTATCCTGTTTGCGCTTGCAGTTCTTCATCACTCAGCTTACTTATTTCAGCTTCAAGCTCATTTATATCAGGAACAAGGTCTTCAAGAACCTTGAGCTTTTTTCCTTCGCCTGAACGAAGAATTTTCTTCATCGGGTTTTTACTCATTAGAACTCTGATTCTATGACTTTAAGATTCTTTTGACTACAGACAAAAACGAACAATTCTGTGTCTTTTTAATAACGATAGTGTTCCGGCTTAAACGGGCCTTCAGCGGGCACATCAATATAATCTGCTTGTTCTGAAGTAAGCTCAGTAAGTCTTACCCCCAGCGCTTCAAGATGAAGTCTTGCAACTTTCTCATCTAACAGCTTTGGAATAGTTATTACTTCTGGCCTGTAGCTTTCGGCATTCTCATGCAGGTCTATTTGAGCCATCACCTGATTTGTGAAACTAAAACTCATTACAAAACTAGGGTGACCGGTCGCATTTCCTAAGTTAAGCAAGCGTCCTTCGGAGAGAACTATTACCGAATGCCCATCAGGAAAGACGTATTCGTCAACTTGAGGTTTAATTTGTGTTCTTTGAACATCTGACATTTTCTGTAACCCAGCCATATCAATCTCATTATCAAAATGGCCAATATTTCCTACAATAGCTTGGTGCTTCATACGCGCCATATGTTGTGCAGTGATAATATCCTTGTTGCCAGTAGCAGATATGAAGATATCAGCTGTATCCATCACGTCTTCCAGACGCACAACTTGATATCCCTCCATGACAGCTTGTAGCGCACAGATTGGGTCTACTTCTGTTACAACAACCCGAGCCCCTTGACCAGCTAATGATGCAGCACAACCCTTTCCAACATCTCCATAGCCCAACACACAAGCTACTTTTCCGCCTATCATCGTGTCAGTAGCCCGATTGATCCCATCAATTAGTGAGTGTCGGCAACCGTAGAGATTGTCAAATTTAGATTTCGTAACTGCATCATTTACATTTATTGCTGGAAATAAGAGTCTCTCATCAGATTGCATCTGATAAAGCCTATGAACGCCAGTCGTGGTCTCTTCTGAAACACCTTTAATATTTGCGGCAACTGATTTCCAATCCACTGAGCTATCATCGCTTATCTTCTGCATTCTTTGCAGAAAAACATTCCACTCTTCTGAGTCATCTTCTTCAGGGGTAGGTACGTAACCCTGCAATTGATATTCGAGTCCTTTGTGAACCATCAAGGTAGCATCTCCGCCATCGTCCAAGATAAGGTTCGGGCTACCACCATCGTCCCATTTGAAAAGTTGCTCAGTTGCCCACCAATACTCTTCGAGAGTTTCGCCTTTCCAAGCAAAAACCGGAATGCCATTTGGCTTTTCAAAAGTTCCTTCAGGCCCAACCGCAACTGCAGCAGCTGCATGATCTTGTGTAGAGAAAATATTACACGAGACCCATCTGACCTCTGCTCCTAGCGCAACTAGTGTCTCTATCAGAACCGCTGTTTGCACGGTCATGTGAAGTGATCCAGCTATACGCGCCCCGCTAAGCGGTTGAGTATCTTGCAATTCAGCTCGCAAAGCCATTAACCCTGGCATTTCATTTTCCGCTAATCGGATCTCTTTTCTTCCAAAATCAGCTAGTGATATATCAGCTACTTTAAATTTATTTTTTGGCACGAAAGTCCCTTTCCACTCCAAGAAGTTTGCGGCTGGGTCTCTTGACGCCGCTCAACAGCCAGCACATTCTACTATGTTCTTGAACAGTTACTGCACGTAAATGGCTAGTTCAGATAAAACAGAATGTAAATCTATCGACGTGTCAACTCAGCGTGTTTTTCTTCCGTTACAGCTTCTGCTTCACTAATTAGAAGAACAGGAATACCCTCTCTAATAGGGTATGCGCGACGAGTACGAGGGTTGTAGAGAATATTTTCGTCTTCGAAATACAACAACTCTCCCTTATCTTCTGGACACGCGAGGATCTTTAGAAGTTCGTGATCAATGGCCATCTTGAGATACTACCGTCAGAAGTTCATTTGGCGTCACTACTTCGAAAATCAGAAATGATCTCTTTGAGAAATTTTAATTTTTCATTTCGTATGATTTCGCTTTTCGCTTCTAGGTTTAACCGAATTAATGGTTCCGTATTGGAAAGTCGAAGATTGAACCACCAATCTTTAGATGAAACAGTCAAACCGTCTAAAGTGTCCTGATCTTGGTCATTGAATTCGTTAGCTAAAGTATCTAATAGAGCGCCCGTGTTATGGATTTCAAAGTTTAGTTCGCCTGTTGAAAAGTAGATTTCATAATTCTTTCGAAGTTGCGAAAGTGGGACTTGCTGTAAGCTCATCTGCTCTAGAACGATTAGAGCAGCAATGATTCCTGAATCAGCATAAAAATTGTCTCGGAAGTAATAGTGGCCTGAGTGCTCTCCACCAAAAGCAGAATTTGTATCAGCCATTAGTTTCTTAATATGCGAGTGCCCTACCCTACTCCTAATCGGGTTTCCGCCCTTTGCGATAACTGTTTCCTTGACTATTCTTGAGCAAATTAGATTGTAAATTATAGATGCTTTGGGTTCTTTAGCTAACACCCCCTCCGCAACAATGGCAGTTGTGGTTGATCCAGACAATGGCATACCAAGTTCATCGATGAGAAAAACCCGGTCAGCATCCCCATCAAAGGCAAGGCCAATATCCGCAGATTTATCAAGTACTTCCTTCTTAAGATCCACTAGATTTTCTGGATTTAATGGATCTGCGGGGTGGTTTGGAAATGTCCCATCAAGTTCGCCGTATAGAAGTTGTAGATTAGGTGGTATCTTCTCAAAAACGGCTGGAGCTATAAGTCCTCCCATTCCATTTGCAGTATCAGCTACTACTTGAAATTCTTTCAAATTTTCTATCGCTATGAACCCTAGTGCATGAGAAACAAAATCTTCTAAGACATTCACTTTTCGCAACTCTCCGAGGGGCGAATGTCTAATTTTCTCTCCCAATAATCTTTTACCATCAGATTTTTCAGTCTCTAAGTCTTTTGCAAGTATTTTGATGCGTTCAAGACCTGATCCTTCACCGATTGGAACAGCTTTTGATTTACAAAGTTTCAATCCGTTATATTCTACTGGGTTATGAGAAGCTGTGAAGACAACCCCTGGCGCTGAGTAATGCCCAGAAGCGAAATACAGCATGTCCGTTGAGCACAACCCAAGCGAAACGACTTCAATGCCCTTAGCAACAAACTCTTGAATGAACGCTGTAGCAAGTTCTTCACCTGATGGTCGCATATCATAGCCCACAAGAATTCTTTGGTTACTGCCCCATTCTCCTTCTTGATCTAGGAAATGGTAGAAAGCATGACCTATATTGCCACAAGCTTCCGAGTCAATTTCCTGAGGGTACAAACCACGAATGTCATACGACTTAAAGATTGCGTCAATATCGCCCATAGATCTAAAGCTAGCGACTTAATGTGAAATCGTACATATTTTTCTAGTTTTGGTTAGAGCCTTAGTTAGTCAATTACTAATAAAGAAAAGAGAGTGGTTGCGTTAAAGCCAATGTGCGCCCAAATTGCAGGTGCTAGTCTCTGCTTTCGTTCATATAGCCATGCAAATAATATTCCAACCGCGAATAGCGCAGGGAATAGTAACAATTGGAAATGAATAGCGGCAAAGATTCCTGAAGAAATAACTATTGAAAATCTAACTACATTTTTTTGCGATTGTAACGAATTGTTTCGCTTACGAAAGGAGCCATAAAGTAGACCACGGAAAAATAGTTCTTCAGCCAATGGAGCGAAAAGTCCAACCGTAATCACAAGTGTGACGACGCCTAAAGGTGAGCTTGCTCTATCGCTAAGATTTCTAGCTGGTTCACTGATGCGCTCAACATCGATATCTAGTAGCCAAACAATCGGGTAAGTAACCAGTGGCACAAGCAGCAATTGTGCTCCGACTCCTGCAAAGAGTCCGACCCCTATATCTTTTTTGTGCATCGTAAAGAGAAAGTCTTTTTTTAAACCTTCTCCGAACCGGGAAGCTGCAAAAATTACAGTCAAACCGAGTATGAGCTGTTGAGGAAACCCCACTAGCGAGACAGCCCACATCGGCAATTGATCAAAATCGTTGTAACTTGTGGCACTATAAACGATGCGAAGCCCAATTAAAGCAGCTATGAGGCTGAGGCTATAGCCAATCGCAGCATGCCCTAGACCCCAAGTCCGTTTATCGTTTTCAATTTTTCCAGCTGGTGGGAAGAGGTATTGTTCGTTACCTTCAACTTTCTCATCATTAGCAGCTTCGTTCACAAGATGATAATAACCGAACACTACCCTTGAACAACCTTTGCGAGAGCAAGAAACTATGAACATATTATTTCCGACTGATTCAACCAGCGAAGATTCCACTACGATAGAAGCATGAAAGAAAGTCGCCCGCCCGCACCTAAAAAGCCAGAGATGGAAGATAACGATGGCAATGAAACTACGAATAGCCCTTGGAGGAAACGGATTTCTTACCTCTTTGCTCTCGGGATACTTCTACTTTTCTTCTTACCGAATCTACTCAATAATGATGGCGCTAAAGATATTCCCTTTCAAACATTTCGAACCGAAGTAATAAATAACCAAGTTTCTGAAGCTGAATTCAATAACAACACCGGGAAAATTACCTATACATCTATAGAAGGCGAAAAATATAAGACATCCGGACCTCTAGAGCTCTCAAGTGACGATGAAAGACTCTTCCTAGAAAATATTGATGATTTCAAATTCCACACACCTGGCTCAAATATCTGGACTGGATTTATAATCCCCGTTCTAGGACCTTTAGCTTTAATACTTCTTTTCTTCTATTGGCTTAACCGTAGAGCCCAAGGCCAGATGGGCAATATCATGTCAATCGGCCGCTCAAAAGCAAAGGCATATACAACGGAGCGGCCTTCAACGACTTTTGAAGACGTTGCTGGATACGGAGGGGTCAAACAAGAAATTCAAGAAGTTGTAGATTTCCTTCAAGATGCAGAGAAGTTTGCTGAGATAGGCGCTCGTATCCCTAAAGGAGTGCTGCTCGTTGGACCACCTGGAACCGGAAAGACACTAATCGCCCGCGCTGTTGCAGGAGAAGCAGGAGTCCCGTTCCTTTCAGTAACAGGTAGCGATTTTATGGAAATGTTTGTTGGAGTCGGGGCAAGCAGAGTTCGAGATCTCTTCCAAACCGCACGAAAGATGGGTAGTGCAATAATATTCATAGACGAAATAGACTCCATCGGGCGTAAACGTGGTGCAGGTTTAGGTGGCGGCCACGACGAACGAGAGCAGACACTTAATCAAATGCTGGCTGAAATGGATGGCTTTGAGGCTACCGAAGGCATCGTAATGATGGCTGCAACAAACCGGCCAGACATCCTTGACCCAGCATTACTTCGACCGGGTAGATTTGACCGACAGGTTATAGTCTCACTTCCTGAACTTGAAGACCGAGAACAGATACTAGAAGTCCACGCAAAAGAAAAAAAGATGTCTGACGATGTTGACTTATCTCTCTTATCTAGGGGCACCCCCGGTATGAGTGGAGCTGATCTAGCAAATCTAATTAACGAGGCTGCGTTAATAGCTGTCAGAGGTGGAGATACTTCAGTTTCATCTGATCATTTAGAACAAGCGCGAGATCGAGTTCTAATGGGGCAAACTCGAGAAGCAACTGTCTTGAACCCTCAAGAGCGAGAACGTGTTGCATATCACGAAAGCGGACATGCTCTTGCAGCAGCTTTTCTGCCAAATGCTGACCCACTTCACAAAGTATCTATCATTCCACGTGGCATGGCTTTAGGTGTAACTATGACACTTCCTGAAGAAGATAGGTACCTTCTTCAAAAAAGCTATGTTGAGGATGAATTAGTCAAAATGCTAGGCGGTCGAGTAGCTGAAAACATTGTCTATGGCGAAGTTTCTAGTGGAGCAGCAGACGATCTCGCACGAGCAACAGAGATGGCGAGAAAAATGGTTCGAGAATGGGGAATGAGCGAACGTATCGGACCGATGGCGTGGAGATCACAAGAGCAAGTCTTTCTAGGGGAAGATATGGGAAGAGGACGCGATTACAGCGATGAGATGGCTAATTTAATCGATGGAGAAATTGAATCTATACTAAGAAATGCCGAGACCAGGTGTAATGACTTACTGCTTGAGAATAGAGATGGGCTTGATGCACTGGCCAAATCTCTTCTGGAAAATGAAACTTTAGATAGTAAAGAAGTCTTCTTATTATTGGGCATTGAAGAGCTATCTAATGACGGCGAATCAGACCCCTCTTCAAGTGCTCCAAATGTGGAGATTCCTGCGTACCAGACATATAGTAAACCTGAAAAATCTTGAATCCGAGAATACATTCATGGCTATTACTGTCCTTCTTGTATTAACGCTGGGAGGGGTCGCATTTGGGATCTCTTTCATAGCAAATAAAAAGAAACCTGACACTCCTACGGTTCCAAAATTTGTATTACCTTTCCAATTAGATCGAAATGATTTCGAAAATATAGGAAGTGATTGGCTGTTAGTTCTTTTCTCCTCGGATACCTGCGATTCATGCAATTTTGTCCTTGATCAAATTTCGGATCTAACCCTTCCTTCACTTCAAGTGCAAAATGTTGAATTTCCCTCTGAAAATTTACTCCACAAAAAATACAGTGTTAGCTCCGTTCCGAGTCTCCTTCTTGCTAACCAGAATGGCGTTGTGGAATGGTCTTTCGCTGGAATACCGCCTAAGGGAGCCCTGTCAGACGCACTGGAGCAATTCGGGATAATCCCTCCTGAGACAGGCCAACAAGTTGAAATAAATTAACCTGTTTGAAGCTATTCGAAAGGTTGAGGGCTTATCTCTAGCTCTACCAAGCCGCTAGTTCCTGCTGCCACACGGTCCCATTGACCCATCATTTGCGAAAGTAGATAACGTTCAAGAGCAACTGGTTCAGATGAAATAACTCTAATAAGTGCATCTTCGGGAATGCCTAACTGTTGCAGATCAATGATCTTTCTAGACTTAGCTGATACTTCAATAATCTGCGACTCATATATTTTTCCCTCAGAATAAGCAAAAAGTTGCAGCAACGTGAGTCTGTCTTCAGCTGGAAGGACAACAGCTAATTTCCCCCCAGAACTATTTGAAATGAAGAAATGTTCTCTTGCTGCAAGGTCTATTCCCATATTCGATCCAGAACTAGCTACAAGGCTTTCTAAAGTAACACCAAACCTTTCACTGACGATTGGAACTTTATTTAGGCTTCGTACAACAACCCAAAAAGGTACACCTCTTGGTATTCTATCTGAGACGTCAAGCTTGCTAGCGGATTCTGATGGGTCGCTGCCTCCCCCGAAAATGACTTGTTCGAGGCTGCCAGGCTTAACAGAAATATTTACGGGCTCAATATAAGGCCCACTCTTAACATCGGAAATTATTTCGACTTCAACTTCTGCTTCGGAATTGCTGGAGGGGTTGTAGACCACTAAGGAAGAATTACTTTCGGTATCGAATCCACCTGGGAAAACCCAAATATTATTGAGAGTTGGTGAACCAATTCCAGAGCTAAGTCCTCGTGGATCAAATTCATCACCAAAAAATAACATACGTTCTGCAACAACCCTGCCAATCCTTGTCTCAATACGCGCTCCGATAGTTTCCGCTAATGTGACTACATCAGTAATATCTATTGGTAGTAATGCATTAGGTGGTACTACTAAGCCATTAAAAGCTTCAGGGCGCCGAGTCCTCCCATCTGCTGCAAAAGTGATATCGAGTACTGCATTATCTGGGAAGGGATTATATATAGAAATAATCTCTCTAGATCCTGATCGAGTTGTCCCAGCTGCAAAATTCCATTCGGTTGATGCGTTGGAGGAACAAAAAGACTGCGATACTCCAACCTTTCCTGAAAGACGATGTTCAGCTACCAGATCACCAAGGTCAGATTGGATAAATGCAGCAGCGTGTTCACCATTTACCCCTTCGATATCAGATAATTTTATCGAGAAAGTTGAACGTTCAGGAATTATGACATCTGTAGTAACACTCGGTAGTTGTAGAATTTTGAGCTCACTACTGACATTGGGTTCATCATTTTCGGTGCTTAATTGATTCGGTGATAGAACAGGAATAACTGTTATTGATGCATTTGCAACTTTATTTGATGGGTTTCCAAGAAGAATTTCATGATCTGCAATTCCGCTTCCGCCTACTGTTCCTGAGACGCAATACCAAGTTGATGACAAATCCTGCCTATCGCCAACTAAAAATGCTTGATTGCGTTCAAAAACTTGCTCAATTGAGGAAATCCCTTCATCATCTTCCAATACAAAAGCCGCAATCATAATGACTATGAAAAAAGCAAGGGCCGGCCAACGAGTTACTTTCATAATTGAACTCTTCTAGCAGTTGCTAAGGATCTAGCTAACCCAACGAATGCAACAAACCACAACAAGCATTGCAATGACATAAGATAAATATGCTTTTTTCCTGTTTCATACGTAACCTCTAAAAGACCTGACTCTTCAGAAAAATACCCAGTCCCCCAGCCTAAAGCGATACTGGGTTGGATGGTTTGCCCATTTAGCTTCGCCTTCCAATGATCTGAAAACGGAAATGCTAGGTACACCTCAGAGTTTTGCTTAATCATGCCTTGATAACTTGTACCTGTTGCACCGGTAGCAACCAATGAAGACACAGACAGTGGTTGAGTTCCAGATGCATATGTACGAAATTGTTTGTCTATAAGAGCAACACCTTCAACCGATGACGCGAATCCGAAAGCAGATAAATTGCGGTATCGATTAATTCCTGGTGCTATTTCTATTTTTGCGAGGTCAAGTTGCCTGGACAGGGATAATTTTAGTTTCTCAGGTAATTCTACCGATAATCCTTTTGAAGGAAGTGGGGCTGACTTTTCAATGAGAACTACATCCGTTATTCCGAACGGTGCAAGTAATTTCCCTAAATTTGTAGTTCCATTTTTAAGTGCCAGATCGAATGCCTCGGCCACAAATTGATCCGCTGGTTGTTCTGGAGGTTGCCACCGGTCAATAAATGTTGATTCTAAGGTTGACGTTATAGAAATAGTATAATTATCTAGAAATTGTCGCCCACTAGCTGCCAGCAAATCATCGTCTCCTATCCAAAGAACACGAATATTTTGATTAGTCTCTTCTTCTGAAAAGAGAACATCATTTAACTCATCATCTGGAATCCCCCAGTCGCCTGAAAATGCTGAGCCTAGAACTGGCAGGATTACTAGGCACGATGCAATTATCGCCGTAACAGGAATAAGTTGCCTCCAACCAAATTTGTATGTCTGTAAATCACGTTGGAGAGATCCAACGCCCATCGCAGAGGCTACTGCTACCCCCAAAGCTGCCGGTACAAGAAGGACTTCCGCTCTAGGTAGCACGAACGGAAGATACCCCATCCCATTAACCCAGATAGCAGCCACTCCCGCTAGGTACAGCGAGCAACCCCTTACTGCCCAAGCCCATCTTTCTCCCCGAGCTAGCATTAATGGAACAAACGCGAGAGCAGGAAAACCCCAGCCGAAAACTGAATTCTGCCCAAGTTCAGTTTGAAGCCTCAATGCTCCTAATAGGTCAACTGTCTCAGCGACGGTTGATCGCGTATGGAATATGGTATTCCATGAGAAGTCAGAAAAAAAATAATCAAGAATCCAAGGAAAGTTAAGTGCAGCGGCCATTGCGTAACTAAGTATCAGAATCAGAAATAACCTGCTAAACCCTAATTTCCACCCTGCGACTAATGATCCAACACAAAGGCAAACCACAGTCAATGTAACCGCAAAGAGAACTAATGGTGAAAATGAAAAAACCAATCCAAGTATAAATCCTAAAGTTAATACCTCCCGAAATATGTCGGCTTCGAAGGCGAAGCGACTCGTTGGCCCTCCTATTGGCCCAAAAGGAGATGACCTACTGGCACGGGCTAGAAATAAAAGCATCCACGGTAAACAACCAAACAGAATCAGTCCATCCCAGGACCCTGTTGAAAAAGACTGATAAGCCACTGGGGCAACAAAGTAAATAACTGCCCCAGCAGTTTTCATCCAGGCCGAGTTAAACGGCTTCAAAAGGAACCAGATACCTAGGACTCCGATTGGGACCATTCCTAACGTAAGAACTAATCGCAGGAAACCCATACAGCCCCAAAAGAAGATTCCGAGAACTCCAATGATACCTAAAGCATTGGGATGCACTCCTTCATAACCGATTCCAGTTTGCCACTGGCTGGAGAACCATAGGTCAAATGTGCCTTTGATCCCTAAGTCAAATGGGACAAGATCTCCGACGACAGGCGTAGATCGCGTAATCAAATGCCTACTTCCGAATATGAAAATCACTGAGGCAGCTATTAGAAATGCAAGTGAAACTCTGGAAGGACCGCTACGCATCTCTTGAAGAAATAAACTAAATCTTCCCTTACTTTGCTCGGAATAAGATCCAGAATGTTCAGGATGCACAAAAAGCCTTTTAACAGGAGCAACACCACGTACTTGCATTTGTCGAATCCCCGAATCAGGAACTTGACGTAATCTCTTTAGACACTTTCGTTTCTCTAAAAGTGATTTTGTATGGAATAGATTCCACCCCCAAGTATCGAGAAAAATTTTTAATCTTGATAAATTTCCTGAGAAGACCCCAGAGATAGCAAAAACCATAGAAAAAATAAAGGCTTGGGGTAAAACACGAACTGAATGCAACATTCCATAATTACTAAGAAGGCCTCTAAGGCGATGCCGTTCTCTATTCTTCATTTGAGAATTGCTTATCTGGTAATTTCCTGGCTCTTCTCGATGTCTTGCAATAGCTAATGGAACGACCATCACCTTTGCTCCAGCTATTTTAGAACGCCAACAGAGATCTACATCTTCACCGATCATGCCCATTACTTCATCGAATCCTCCTAAAGCTTCGAAGAGATCCGCTCGAACAAGAGTCGCTGTTGTCGAAACAACGAACACTTCTGAGACAGCGTCGTGTTGCTCCTGATCTAACTCCCCTTTCTCAACGCGACTTATTGGATACCCGAATTTATCCATTTCATATCCAACATCTAACAGTTCATTAGGTCGATCCCAATTCACTACTTTAGGACCTATAACAGCGGCATTTGAACGAAATGATTCTTCTACCATCAATCGAACAGCGTCAGGAGCGAGAGAAACGTCGTGATGACAGAATAGATAGAAAGCAGGGTGTTCTTGTCTTTCTAGGAGAGTATTGAAATTTCTTCCTACCCCGTGACTTGAACTAACTGGATGAACCTCGGCTTGTGGGAGATATTCTGCCGCTAGTTTCTCGATTGATTCTATTGAATTAGTTGCTAAAACGGTAACCCTTATGTTTGGGTAGTTTTGGACAGCAAATGAAGCTAAGACTTCGCTAAACCATTCGTCAGGGTTATGAGCAACTACGACAATTTCGACAGGAGGTAGCAAAAGCCGTTCAGATTCTATCTTTTCTTCATTCGCTTTTATTTTTTCCACTGTTGGGAGAATAATCCCCAAATCGGCAATCAGGATGTACCCCCTTGTAAGTATGCGAATTCGACTACTTAATAAATGCTCCTAGACTGAGACTCTCACCTTTAAGTTCAAGCAGTACAATTATGATCTGTATTGAGAAGGAAAATATGCTGGCTTTAATTACAGGTGCTGAGGGGTTTGTCGGAAGGCACCTTTTGAACCATTTAACTGAATGTGGTGACGAGACAATCACTACTGACATTTCAACTGGAGGGCCAGACTTACTTGATCAGAATGCTTTTTTAGATCTCTTCCAATCAGTTCGCCCTGATGTTGTTTATCACCTCGCCGGCCAGGCAGACGTGAAAGAGTCTTGGGAGAATCCTTTGAAAACATTTAGGATTAATGCTGAAGGAACCTTAAACGTCCTCGAAGCGGCTAAAAGCGCCGGCGTAAGAAAGGTTCTCTGCATATCAAGTTCTGAGGTTTATGGATTAGTCCAAGAATCTGATTTACCTATAAATGAGTCGCTTCGTCTATCTCCCTCAAATCCATACGCTACGAGTAAAGCAACTGCTGAATTGATCAGTGCTCAATACAACTCATCGTCGCTTGAAGTAGTGACTGCACGATCCTTCAACCACTTTGGACCTGGACAGTCAGAAAATTTTGTGACCACAGCTCTAGCAAAGAGGATGCTTTTAGCCAATGCCAGATCTTCTACTGAAATAACTGTCGGGAATCTTTCTACTAGAAGAGATTTTACTGATGTACGCGATGTTGTTCGAGCTTATAGGGACTTAATTCTTAGTGGTGAAGCAGGAGAGGCCTATAACGTCTGCTCAGGAAGAGACATCATGATACATGATCTAGCAAATGCATTACTGAAACACATAAATAGTGACCTCGCTCTGGTTCCAGACCCTGATCTGCAGAGACCCTCTGATATCCCTGCATTGCGAGGGGATAACTCAAAGTTGCGTGATAGGACTAATTGGCGACCACTTAAAGAATTTGATGAAAGTATCGCAGATATAGTTCACGCAACTCAAAAGTCTTTAAATCTTTCCAAATAGAAAGGATCTCATGCCTACAGCATTAATCACAGGAGTTACTGGCCAAGATGGTTCGTATCTAGCTGAAAACCTTCTCCACAAGGGATACGACGTTGTTGGAATGGTACGTAGAAGCAGCACTGTCAATTACGAACGCATTGCCCATATTCAAGGAAATCTTAAATTCGTGAATGGGGATTTACTTGACCAAATATCGCTGATTGATGCCATCAAGCTTCATGAGCCAGATGAAATATATAATCTGGCTGCACAATCCTTTGTTCAAACATCCTTTGGGCAACCAGTACTTACTGGTGAAACGACAGCCCTTAGTGTGACCCGAATGTTAGATGCGATACGGATTGTAGACCCTTCCATTAAATTCTATCAGGCGAGCTCTAGCGAAATGTTCGGGAAAGTTGCCGAAGTACCCCAGTCAGAAAAAACGCCTTTCTACCCGCGAAGTCCATATGGAGTAGCAAAAGTTTATGGACATTGGATAACTGTGAATTATCGCGAAAGCTACAACCTACATGCTTCAAGTGGGATACTGTTCAACCATGAAAGCCCTAGAAGAGGGCTTGAATTTGTTACCAGAAAAATTAGCTATGGAGCTTCCTCAATTAAGTTGGGACTCGAAGAAAAACTCTCTTTAGGAAATCTAGATGCAAAACGGGACTGGGGTTTTGCTGGCGACTACGTCGAAGCAATGTGGCTAATGCTTCAACAAGATACTCCTGACGACTATGTTATTTGCTCCGGCATGACTCATAGCGTGCGCGAGTTTTGCGACCTAGCATTTCAACATGTTGGCCTATCTTACCAAGACCACGTTGTCGTAGATGAGCAGTTCTTTCGGCCTGCCGAAGTAGATCTACTCGTGGGTGATTATAGTAAAGCTTCTGAAATCTTGGATTGGAAGCCAAGTACCACTTTTGATGGACTTGTAGAAATGATGGTAGATGCTGATATGGCTCTTCTAGAGGGTCGTCTTAAAGGCTTAGCGTGAATAAAGGAGACTCAAAGAAAACCGTTGTCCTATGCGGCGGAGTAGGAGCTGCAAAACTATTATCGGGGCTTATCATGGCCACCGACCCTGCTGATGTAACGGCAATAGTTAATACCGCTGATGATACGATTCTTCATGGCTTACATATCAGTCCTGACCTTGACACTATTACATACACTCTCGCAGATGAAATTAATCCCGAAACTGGTTGGGGCCTGAAAGATGAAGGCTGGAAGGCTATGGAGATGGTCCGCAGGTATAACGGCATCGATTGGTTCCGGTTAGGAGACCGAGATCTTGGGACACACCTTTACAGGACGCACAGGCTTTCGGAAGGCGCTTCTTTGCAACAAGCAACTAAAGAAATCGCACAAGCTTGGGACATACCTATTACCATTCTCCCAGTAAGCAACGACCCTATTGCTACTCTCGTCACTACGGAACATGGTGACGAAATCGGATTTCAAGACTATTTCGTGCGCCTATCCCATAATGTCATTGTTAAAGATATTCGATTCTCCGGAATTACTAACGCTAAGCCAGCAGATGGTGTCATTGAAAAAATAAAAGAAGCATCGTCTATAATTATTGCACCATCAAACCCAATCGTGAGTATAGGTCCCATCCTTGAAGTTCCCGAAGTGCGGGAGACTCTCAAGTCCAGAAGAGAAGACGTTACAGCTGTCTCTGGGATAGTTAATGGCAAAGCACTAAAAGGCCCGGCTGATCGTCTTCTTCGCGAACTTGGGCATGATCCTTCCGTTTTGGGTGTTGCACGGTTTTATAGTGACATCTGTAGCAAACTTGTTATTGACGAAAGCGATATGGGTTATAAAGAAAGTATTGAAGAAATAGGTGTTAGTTGTTTCGCTACGAATACCATCATGTCTAACCCAACTTTGGCTGCATCTCTGTGCCGAACTGTATTAGAGCTAGGAAATTACGATGAATAAATTAGAAATAATCCCAATCGAAGGCTTACCCGAGATTGCTCCTGGCGACGACTTAATAGAGATTTTGGGCCTTCATGGAAGCATCATGTCTGAAGACATCCTTGTAGTCACTCAGAAGATTATTTCCAAAGCAGAAAATCAAATAGTTGAGATAGATCCAACAAATCCATTAAGCCATAAACCTCTAGTAGAAAAGGAGTCTGTTCGAATTTTGAGACGCCGAGGAGATTTAATAATAAGCGAAACAAAGCATGGGTTTGTTTGCGCTAATGCTGGAATAGATCTATCCAACGTTCAGAGAGGTCAGGCCGCTTTGCTTCCAGAGGATAGCGATCGTTCAGCAAGGCGAATTCGCGATGGACTGAAGGGAAAATTCAATTTAGATGTTGGAATTATTATTTCAGATACGTTTGGGCGTCCTTGGCGGAGAGGCTTAACCGACGTAGCTATAGGCTCCGCAGGAATTCTTCCGATTCTTGATTTGCGAGGAAGCCCTGATGCCTTCGGGCGTGAAATGCAGGTTACAGAAGTTGCTTTAGTCGATGAATTGTCCAGCGCAGCAGAGTTAGTAATGGGTAAATCTTCTGGGATTCCGGTTGCGATAATTAGAGGAGCAGCAAAGAGTTGGTTCGGACCCGGTTCTGTCAAAGACGGAATTATTCGGGACCCAAGTGATGACCTCTTTCGATAGGAGGTTTTAGGAATCCTCTTCTAGACCTAGTTCTTGATTTATTCGGGTACTGGAGTCACTTTTTTCAGTTCCTCCAAAGGTAAAAATCATATTGATACCAAATTTTTCACAAACATCTTTTTCTGGAATATCATTTTTGTGATTACGATCCCCACCGTTGCCAAAAATTAGCTTTTTATGCGGATTTCCCTTTGCTATCATGGATAAGGTTTCCCCAACTGAACGATCATCATCTACTGCTATAACCGCTTCATCAACAATCTCCAATGCCCTAACTATTCGAAGGCGATCTTTTTCGTCGAGAATTAGTTTTCCTTTTTTTAGTATTTGCTGCTGATTGTTGTTGACAATAACCAAAAGCTGGTCCCCGAATGCGGCTGCTTCTTCCAAATAGTCCAGATGTCCACAATGAAGTGGGCTGAAATAGCCACTTGTAATGACAAGAACAGGTGCCGATAGCATTTCCTGGTCTTGTTTATTCAAGTTCAACACCAAAATCTTGGGGACCTGGAACGTTAGTTGTATTTGGAGGTTCGATTCCAGGGCCACTTCTTCCGCCAAGAACTCCTTCCAGATTATCTATAGAGTTTGGAAGTGGTATGTCTGCCCCAATCGGCGCTCGGGCTATTGTAAAAGCTTCCCTATCATTTAGGAATCTGACACTATCCAGATCTTCAGTAATTATTTCTGAGGGGGGCCCACCTACGAATGCGTCTGACCAACGGATGATTTGTATAACAGCTTCTTCTCCATTGCATTCAACTCCTGAATTAAGCGAAGCGCCTCCGGGTAAATCCAGCCCATCAGAAGATACTGAAGCTCCCATTGCATTTAAGAAGACGCTCATCTTAGCTTGTTTCCCAGTTACCGATGATGTAAATGGATGAATGTGAATAAGCCCATCTTGATGAGAATGAATTCCCTCAGGGTCAAACTCGCTTTGGAAAGGAGAAAGGAATGAATCGGAAACGCAATCCCAGACGCCGTATGCCGCATGCCAATGGTCCTGTAATGTAGGCGAAGCTTCCGCATCTCTGGTTGCACGAGCAAAAACAACAAGTGCTAGACCTAAAACAATAACTAATGCAACGGCTGAAGGGTATCCGATAGCGCGTTTCTCACTTGGCCCGCTCGTAGAGCCAGCGCGCTCAGCCCTAGCAATCTTTTTTGCTGATGATGCCTTTCCCATGACCTCACACGGTAGTGGAATAAGAGCCGAATTTGGCGAAAGTTGCTAGGAACTTTGAAAAAAGTTAGAAAAAACCGATATTGAGCGCTCTAAAGTGTCTATTTCGTCTCAACAACCTTTTATCTTGCCCGCTCTTTCAAGAATTTCTGCTCGTCGTTCTTCATTTGTCATTGTGTTATTTTCGCTTCCACTATAAGCGAATACTTGCTGTTGATTATTTTTAAACTCAACGGGAAGAACTGATTCAGAAGTTTTGCCTTCTTCAGTTATCTGGTCATCTGATTTACTTTGGGAGGAAACCTTTACACTCGGGACTTGAATATTGTCTTCGACCTGTTGAGCATTTTCCTCGTTGCTATCTACCGAACCTCTAAAAATATCAAGAATAGGATCTGACCTTGACTCAACTAATCGCTGGATTGAAAGTTCTTCTCCAGATATCAAGGCAAAATCATAGACTGTAGGTAATGAATATTTTTCCAATTGATTTGGACGAAAGTCTTTAAATTGTTGCGCTAATTTTATAGCATTATCAGGAGTTAATCGATCATCTAGAGTTACGAAATTACCACTCAGGATTTCATCAATGATTTGGCTAATCTTTAAAGGATTCCTAAATCCTGAGTCAAACGCCTGCTGGAGAGCCAAAATCAAAAAATCCTGCTGACGTGATTGTCTTCCAAAATCTCCTGTGCCATCAACGGTTACCCATGCATAGGGAGCTTTACCATACCAACCATCAAAATTCTCGACATAGGCCTGTAAAGTCCTAGTTCTGACTAAGCCAAGGGCTTGCTCCGGTGTTAGCGAAACGCAACCGGAGGTAGGAATATCTAATTGCGCTAACCGGTCACGCAGGGGGTACTCAATGTAAACGTCTAACCCCCCTAGAGTTTCAAACAGCCTCATAAAGCCATTAAAATCAACTTCCACTGCGTGATGAATCGGTATTTGAAGAAAGTCTTGAATAGTTTGGACGAGCGTTGGTTTATTCGTGAAGTACACCACGCTATTTATCTTCATAGAATCTGGGTACCCGGAGAGCGGCACATACAAGTCACGCGGAATAGATAGAGCAGAGGCTTTTACCTCTCCATTCTCACCTCCGCGGGGTTCAAGTCTTAGGACTATAAGCGTATCTGTCAATAACTGACGCGTAGAGCGCCCTGAAGTCCATCGAAGAGGGTGATCTTCTGGAAGGTTTGCTATTGAGTCTGAACCTATCAAAAGAAAATTTAGAGGCTCATCAGTTTCTGATGATTGCATACTAAGAGCATTCCCAAATGCAGTTCTTGGGATCTGCCCAACAGTTTCAGAGGTATACGCTAAAAGAATGGCAGCAACAGTTGAAGCTGACAAAATTAACAGACTACAAAGAAGAAAGAAACGCTGAATTAATGTGCGTTTCGGCCTTGGGCGTTTCGCTAATACCATCTAAACAACGTAGCTTGATTCTGACATAATGTGACTTAGCCTCACAACAGTAATTCATGTACGCAGGTGAACTACGTCCCCAACGAATACTTCTTCTCTGCCTGTGCCACCAGTGTCGACGATAAGTGCACCTACTGGGGTAACTGCTACAACTGTCCCAGTAATTTCTTTACCGTCAGTAGTTATACGAACTTCCCGCCCAATGGTGTCAAGAAGCGAAACGTATTCGTCAAGAATAGATGCATTGCTTTTCGAGATTTCTCCTATCCGCTCTAGAAATCGCAGAGCCAACATGACTCGGTCTGGGGGATCCCCAATATCTTCTAAGGCTATGACTTCTTCTTGTGGTAATAATTTTTTAAGATTACCAGACCGTACATTTATCCCTATTCCAGCTACAACAAGTACTTGGTCTTTCTGAATAACAGTTTGGGTCAACACTCCAGCGAGTTTGTATGTTGATTTCTCTTGATGAATGATTAAATCGTTAGGCCATTTGATCCGAACGCTTGTAAAGCCAAGTTCATGAAGCACCTGACATGCAGATAAAGAAACCATCATGCTATAAGATCCCAGTTGCCCTTGATTTTTATTTGCCCTGAAGAGAATTGACATTAATAATGAAGAGTTCTCTTCAGATAACCACTCTCGATTTCGCCGACCGCGCCCCATAGTCTGGTGATCAGCAATCACAACAGATAAATTTTTTGCTCCTCCTAACCCCGCTTCAAGTAAGTCTGCGTTTGTTGAACCAGTGCTAGAAACCCAAGAAACAGTTCCATATCCGGCGTCTTTTAGACTCTTGTGTAAAAAAGCTGATTTTTCGCTTGAAGAAAAATTTTCATTGACTTTTGGGAATGACACTTGATTTGCCTCCATCTTATGTAACGTTAATCTCGTGTTCACAAAGGTACTAATTGCAAATAGAGGAGAAATCGCGGTTCGGGTTATTCGTGCTTGCCGAGAACTAGGCATTCAATCCGTTGCAGTATATTCTGAACTTGATCGGGATGCCCTGCATACGCGTCTTGCAGATGAAGCTTATGCGCTTGGAGGGCAAACTGCTGCTGAAAGTTACCTCAATACTGAAATGATTTTGGATGTGATTGAAAGATCCGGAGTTGACGCTGTTCACCCCGGTTACGGTTTCTTCTCAGAGAATGCTGAGTTTGCTAAAGCTATTACAGAGAAAGGTGTTACTTTTATTGGTCCTCCTGTTGAAGCCATAGCGGTAATGGGAGACAAGATCAGTGCTCGACAAGCTGCAGAAAAAGTAGGAGTCAGCGGTGTACCAGGAACCACAGATTTCATCACAACTTCAGACGAAGTTAAAGCTTTTGCTTCCGACCATGGATACCCGATTGCGATTAAAGCTGCTTATGGTGGAGGTGGCCGAGGCATGAAAGTCGTCAATAGCGAAGATGAAATACGGACTGCGATTGATTCAGCCCAGAGAGAAGCTCTCGCCTATTTCGGTAGAGACGAAATCTACATGGAACGCTATCTGACCAAACCTCGCCACATTGAAGTTCAAGTTCTTTGTGACAGCCATGGAAATGCCATCCACTTAGGAACTCGAGATTGTTCTGCCCAAAGACGGCATCAGAAACTAATTGAAGAAGCTCCAGCTCCTCAAATTCCTCAGAAAATTCTGAATGACATGGGACAAGCGGCTGTTGATGTAGCTAAAGGCTGTGGTTACATTAATGCTGGAACTGTTGAATTTCTTTACGAAAATGAGGATTTTTACTACCTCGAGATGAATACGAGATTGCAAGTTGAGCATCCAGTAACCGAGATGGTTTCAGGCATTGATTTAGTTGAGCAACAAATACGCGTCGCTTCTGGCGAGACATTACCTTTCAAGCAAGAAGATATCGAAATGACAGGGCATGCTATCGAAGTACGCATTAATGCTGAGGACCCAGCTGAAGGTCAATTTTTGCCAAGCCCCGGCAGGCTTGAAACCTTCAAAACCTCTGCAGGGTTTGGTACTCGATGGGATGGGGGTTACGAAGAAGGCGATGAGATCAGCCAGTTCTACGATAACTTAATCGGCAAACTGATTTGCTGGGGTAAAGATAGGGACACAGCAATTGCCAGAACTATTAGAGCATTAACTGAATTCGAGATATCCGGACTTCGAACCACAATTCCTGCCGATATCGCAATTCTTGCCCATCCCGATTTCAGTGCAGTTGAACATTCAACGAAGTGGGTTGAGGAGGTACTTGATTTATCAGGCGTTAAGGGTAACCCAATCCCTGAAGCTCAAGATATCTCAGCAAGTGAAATTCGAACCGCAGACATCGAAGTTAATGGGAAAAGATTTGACGTCTCTATTTCTGTACCAAAAGATTCTAGTCAGGTGCGCAGAAGTGCATCATCCGTTGGAGCTAAAACTGGAGGAGGAGATGGCCAGATCTCTGTTCCTATGCAAGGAACGATAGTTAAGATTCAGGTAGCAACAGGAGATACAGTTGAGTCCGGAGATATTTTGGTAGTTCTTGAAGCAATGAAGATGGAAAATAATATTACTTCAGACGTCAGTGGGACAATCACCGAAATCAATGTGAACGAAGGAGACGCCGTTGGCGCTGGTGATGTAATCATCATCATTGAAACAGAAAGCTAGTTGACATCCGCCTCTAAGAAACTTTTGCTTCTCCCCATCATCTAACATCTCTTGTTACTATTATTTGTACTTGCGGAAAGATAAGACCAGCAGAATTTTATGAATCCTAGCAATAGAAAAAATCGCTCCAGATTGTTGCCAGTTCGCGGACTTTACTTCGCTGACTTTATTGTCCTGATGGTAATTCTATTTGGAACTTTGACAATCAGGTTTGGCTCTAATTGGCCGAAATCCTTCGCCACCTATCTACTAGGTTTTCTTATAGCAACATTTATTCACATTATTATCTTTTACTTTGGTGAACTCTACGAACCTACGCCTCGACTAGGGGCACGTCTTTGGCTTCCACGAGTTACAGCACTTACGACTGTTGCGATCTTATCTGATGCGACGTTAGCTTTGATAACTGGTTATTTCCTTATGCCAAGAGGAAACCTAATAGTCTTTGGCTTTTTGAGTGCGCTTGGTATTGCTTTTAATAGATGGCTATCGAGCAAATTACGAACTCGAAGGTTTGGGAATCCAAAAGTATTGCTGGCTGGTTCAAGTAGTGATATCGAATTAGGCGAAGACCATCTTAAAGCTTGTGAACCAGATGTTATCGTTGTCGGCTCTATAGAGAAATTTGATCACTTGGCTGCAACCATCGTTGAAAAAAATGCTACTGACATTCTCCTCATGAGCGCTGGGAGTCTTGAAAAGATCTACCCTTCTCCTCTTGCTGAACTTGAAGAAAATAGAATTGGAGTCTTTCAACGTATAGTGCCTTCGGATACTTTACTTGGGCTAAAAAGAAGTAGGCAGATCGCCGGAATGCCATTTATCGCTTTAAAGGCTCACTCACTTTCCCCTTCAAGAGCAAGCTTCAAGAGATTATTAGAAATAATTTATCTTCTAACCGCAGCACTCCCTTTCTTAATTCTAGGTCTTTTAGTAGCAACTTATGTACGAGTCTTGGCAGGTAGAAAGATTATTTACCGGCAAGAGCGAGTTGGGAAATTTGGAAAATCTTTTATGATGCTAAAATTCCGAACGATGGCACTGAATGCTGAGAGCAAAACCGGAGTGATCAAAGCAAACGAAAATGACACTAGGGTACTCCCAGGATTAGATTGGGTACGCAAATCTCGTCTAGACGAGTTACCGCAATTTATAAATGTCGCTAGAGGTGAAATGTCAATTATTGGCCCGCGACCTGAAAGACCAGATTTTACAGCAAATTATGAAATCCTTATCCCAGGTTATGGTCGTCGTCACGATATTCCGCCAGGAATAACTGGACTAGCTCAGGTAGATGGCCGCTACCATACTGATCCTAGTTACAAACTTGGTCATGATTTACAATATTTAGTTAATTGGTCTCCAATTTTAGATTTACAAATTTTACTCAAAACTATTTGGACCGTTCTTTCACGGCGCCTCTAGTATGTCTGCTTCGCTCCCTGTCGTCTCAATTATAATGCCAGTCAGGAATGCTGAATCGACCCTTGGAAGAGCAATTGACTCTATTCTGGAACAGACTTACCAAAATATTGATCAAATTATTCTTGCTATTGGGCCTTCGGCAGACTCCACTATGAGCATCGCTCATAAGTATAAAATGCTGGATACTCGGATAGAAATAATTAACAATGAATCTGGATTGACAGCAAGTGGCCTAAATAAAGCTGCAAGTTTGGCTACTAGCGATTTCCTCGTCCGAGTTGATTCTCATTGTGCAATTCCAAAAGATTACGTAGCTAAAGCAGTTGAAATTATCATCCGCACTAAAGCGGGAAATGTCGGCGGAATCCAAAATGCTATTGGCGAAACGACATTTCAGATAGCAGTAGCAACGGCTATGAGTTCCCGATTTGGTGTTGGTAATTCTAAATTTCATTACGGTGGCAAAGAAGGACCGACAGATACGGTTTATCTTGGTATTTACGATTCGGAACTTTTTAAAATGCTTGGCGGTTTCAATGAATCCCTTGTTCGAAACCAAGACTACGAACTTAATAACCGAATTCGCCGCGCAGGAAGAAAAGTGTGGTTTGACCCTCAATTGATTGTCGATTATTTCCCAAGGTCAGATCTTTCAAGCCTTTCAGCCCAATATTTTCAGTATGGGAAATGGAAAAGGAAGGTTATATTCAAAGACCCGTCATCTCTTAAGGTCCGTCAAACAATTCCCCCGTTAACAGTACTCATCTTAATTGCTAGCCTCGCTTTATCTTTTATTGCTTCTTTCTGGTTCTTGACGGTTTTACTTTTCTACCTTGCAGTTACTATCGGCGTATCCGTTTTTAAACAAAATATCACTTTTCGACAACGTCTAGCTCTTTTCCTAGTGTTCCCAACCATGCATATCTCTTGGGGCGTAGGTTTTCTAATTGGCCTAACAAAATAGCTTTTAGAAAAGAATCTATGTGAATTCTATATCTAATTCGACGGACTAAAGGCTCCTTAGCGGGGCCGGTTGGCACTGGCCTTCCAACTCAGTCACTTGGATCCTGTCTCTGTTTTCCCAAGTGATGTCAACATCGGGATCTTTCCTAAGTTTAAACTCTCGAAAGGTCATTTCAGTAGCGTCAAAAGTTAATAGACGCCCGACAAGGGAATCCCCTAAACCTAGAATTAGTTTTAAGGCTTCTAGGGCTTGAAGGCTTCCGACTATTCCAGGGAGGACTCCTAAAACACCAGCCTCTGCGCAACTAGGTGCGAATTCTGGAGGAGGTGGCTCCGGAACCATATCTCTGTATGTTGGGCCATTTTTAGGATCGAACACAGTTACTTGTCCTTCAAATCTAAAAATAGATCCATGGACTACAGGAATGCCTAATTTAACGGATGCATCATTTAACATATAACGAACCGGAAAATTGTCTGTCCCATCAACGACAACATCGTAGTCAGAAATGATTTTCTCAACGTTAGAAGCGTCAAGTCGAAGATCATACGTAATTACTTTTACATCTTGATTAAGGGCTGTGAGAGTTTTCTTTGCAGACTCTACTTTTGGTTCACCGATCCTTGATTGATTGTGAAGGATCTGCCGCTGAAGATTAGATTCATCGACAACGTCCATATCTACGATGCCTATTGTTCCAACCCCTGCTGCCGCTAGGTACAGAGCCGCAGGTGAACCTAAACCTCCTGCTCCTAAGCATAAAATTTTTGATTCAAGCAATTTGATTTGGCCAACTTCACCGACTTCGGGGAGAAGCAAGTGTCGCTGATACCTATTTCGCATACTTGATTCAAGCACAGTGGGAATTTCCCAAGATCGACTCTCATCCTTCCAGCGGTTGAAACCGCCATCCATTGAAACAACTTCTCCATAATCAAGCATTTGAAGACTCTGTGTTGCAAAAGCTGACCGAGCCCCACCTGCACACATTGCTACAATTTTGGTATTTTTATCAGGTATTCGACCTTCTATTGAGCTTTCTAAATTTCCTCGCGCTATGTGTATTGAACCTGGTATTGCTCCTTGGCTAATTTCATCCGGCTCGCGCACATCAAGTATCAGCCAATCCTCAGTTAGAAGTTTTTCTACTTCTTCAGGGGTTACTTCATTAATTTGACTTTTTGCTTCTTGGAGTAACTCTCGGAAATTTGCCATGTTCTAGTTTAAATTAAACGAACAAGATTCCAACTATGCGAACACACTATGAGCAGATCCTTTGAAGGGTTTCGCTTATATCCGTATGCAAAACAAGCGTAGCTAGGTATTCGTACTCTGTTTTTTGACCATTAACAATTATTATCGGAGTTGATATGCTGTGGGCTAACGGGACGACTTTATTTATTGGACCGACAGTTAACGAAGTACCAACCGCTAGGAGTAAGTCGCATTCTCGAATTGCATTTTCCGCTCTCAGCAAATCTTCCGTTATAAGTGATTGCCCGAAAGATATAGTCGCCGATTTAAGTATTCCACTACACTTCGGACAACTAGGATCCTCTTCTCCGGCACGAACCCTTTCAAGAGTTTCCTCCATTGGAGCATGATAATCGCAGCTTAAGCACGCAACATTTCTTGTATTCCCATGAATTTCAACTATTTTTTCTGTTGGAGTTCCTGCCATTTGATGAAGTCCATCAACGTTCTGAGTTATCAACAGATGAAGCCTACTCCCAAGACCTGCTAGCGCTTCGTGACCTTTGTTAGGAGAAACATTTGGCCACAAATCACCAGATGCTCTGAGTTTCCAATTCCTCTTACGAATTTCAGGAGATTTAACATAATGGTGGATGTTTGATGCTTTTTCAGCTTCTGGGTTTTTTGTCCAGACCCCATTAGGCCCCCGAAAGTCCGGAATTCCAGAATCTGTGCTTACTCCAGCTCCACTTAACACAACAATTCTATTAGCTGATCCAAGAATTTCTCTCGCAGAACATATTTGGTCTTCAAATTGTTTATTTTGATTCATGCATGAATGCTACCCTCCGTTGTATGAGTTGTTTATTACTTTGCTTCAGGAAAAACGCGGTCTAAAGAAATGTCTGAAGTCTTTTTCTTTATTGGATGCGAACTCGTAGCTATCGGAGGAATAACTAAGATGCTTTCGCCTATGCATACAAGCAAAGCTTGGGGCCTTTTGGGTTACCCAGTATCCATTGGGTTTGTTAGGGTTTTAGGGTTTAGCGAATTAGTATCAGCTTTGTCTGCAACGGTAATAGGAGGCTTTTTTCTTCCTCTCATTATGGGAGGTTGGTATGCAGTTTTTTTTCTAGTCACTTACAGGTTGTATCGAAGCTCCAATGAGGTTCCATGTGGATGCTTTGGCACTTCAAGCGCTCCCACTTCTCTTCGACATATAGTCATGAATTTATTTTTTCTTATTATCTGTTTTATTTCAACAGATACAAGAGGGTTGGCTGAGGCAATAAAATCGTCACGGTTAAACGCTATTCTTTATCTCCTTATCATTCTTACAGGAGCAGTTCTAAGTTTCTTCTTTGCAACTACTACTTCAAATAAACTGAAAATTCCTAAAAATTCTCAATAACGTTTACTAGAAGTCGAACTCCGAACCCAGTTCCTCCTTTAGGGTGCTCTCCCCATGGGCTATCTGCGAATGCTGGTCCTGCAATATCTATGTGGGCCCAAGGTATTTCATCTGAAACAAATTCTTTAAGGAACAATCCTGCAGTGAGAGCACCTCCCCAATTGCTTCCAATATTCTTTACATCCGCTACGTCAGAATCTAGCTGAGATCGGTACTCCTTCGGGAGCGGCAGATGCCAGACTTCTTCACCGGTCTCACCGCTTGCATCCTCTATTCTTTTGATTAGACCAGAGTCTGTCCCCATTAAACCTGCATATTGGCTTCCGAGGGCAACCATACATGCCCCAGTTAATGTTGCTAGATCAATTATCGCATCGGCTTTCATTTGTGACGCAACTGAAAGGGCATCCGCTAGTATCAGCCGACCTTCAGCATCAGTGTTAAGTACCTCCACTGTTTTGCCGTTTTTAATTCGCAGAACATCCCCTGGTCGGGTTGCATCCCCGCCGAGCATATTGTCAGTTAGTGGTATCAAACCTGTTACTTTAGCTGAAGGCGCTACAGAACTTAAAGCAGACATAGCACCGAGAACAGCTGCTGCTCCCCCCATATCGCATTTCATAGTTGACATCCCTACGGCAGATTTGATTGACAAACCGCCAGCGTCAAAAGTAACTCCTTTCCCAACTAGGACAATGTGTTTTCCTGAAGATTTTTGAGGTTTATAAGTGAGTTGAACAAAACGAGGTTGCTGGGTCGACCCACGATTAACACCGAGAATACCCCCCATTTTTGCTTTCTTAATTGCTGGTCCATCAAGCACTTTAACTGAAAGCATTTTTTCTTTCGCTATTTGACTGGCCTTTCTTGCAAATGCCACTGGGGTCAAGTCACCTCCAGGAAGGTTAACTAAATCCCTGGCCAAATTAACTCCGAAAGCAATGCTTTCAGCTTTTTCAATTGCGTTGCGCATACCCGCCCCAGAACCTAGTATTGCTATCTTCTTTAAGGATGATTTTTTAGGTTTTGATTTAAGTTGCGTAAATTCATAAGCCCCTAAAAGGGCTCCTTCAAGAAAGGCCTGGGTTGCACTTGGCTGGTCTAAAGCATCATTAAAATGACCACCGAAATCCACTGAAACTGACTTAAAATTCTTTACTTCGCGTAAGAATACTGCCCCTGCTTGACGATAGTTTTGGTGATTTAAGTCTTCGGTAGAACCGACACCTAGAAGGACAACTTGTCCGTCTAGTGACTGGGTGAACACTATTTGACCTGATCCGCCTTCAAACTGGCGTGACTCCAAGAAACTTACGTTGATTTCGTTAGGTAAATCATTTATCCGATTTGAGGGAACGATAATAGCGTGCAGTTGACTTGCTGCTGGCTTTTTCGTAACGAGTTTAATATCTATAGTCATAGTTAATCCTTTGTTTTTATCTTTGCGGTAAGTGTGTCTTCTTCATGCAACCGAGCAAGTATCCACAGTAAATCTGAAAGCCGATTTAGGTAAGGCAAGACATGTGAGCCTTCCGACTCGACTGGAAGAACTGCTCGCTCTGCTCGCCTTACGATAGTTCTTGCTAGGTCAAATGCAGCAGACATTTGATTTTGCCCGGGCACAACAAATTCTTCTGGCATTGTGAATTTTTCCGAGAATTTATCAATCGCATTTTCAATGCTTATAACCATTTCTGCGGTAACAAGACTTGCTCCCGCTTCTAATTTCTCACGATTCTCTGGAAGTGTAGCTAGCTCAGCCATTAGAACCCATAAATCTCTTAAAATCTGAATTAACAATTGATCAATTTCGTTTCCAGATTGTATGATCGCCCTAGCCGAGCCTATGGCAGCTTGTGCTTCGTCCACTTCTCCATATGCAGTAGGAAGCAAAGAATCCTTTCGAACCCTCCCCCCGTAGAACAGTCCAGTTGTTCCGTCATCGCCTTTTTTCGTGTAGATTTTCATATCTTTGACGATACCGGATGCAGATAGCCAATATCTCTTTTAATTATTACATTGAGTTCTTCCATTTGGTTTGTAGCTCTAATCATCCAAGCTTCTTAAAATACAATTGGAATTCCATAACTGCTTCCCCTTCAACTGAGAGAACGACAGCAGAGCGAGGTTTATCTATTTCATAATCAGCCAAAATGATTGGAGAAAGCTCTCCATAGACAAGGATCCGACTTCCATCAAACGATACATTCAATACAATACGCTCTTCTCGCGTTACACCATGGATAGTAAGATCACCCCTTACCTCAATTTCAAAACCAGCCTGAAGGTCAGATTCTGTATTGAAATCTATAGGTTGTTTAATATCGAAGTAAGCCTCTGGGTACTTTTCGGTTTCAATTGCCTGGCGTTTAATTGCATTGTTTCTTCCGGCATCATCGGTTGTTAAACCAGCCATATCAACAACAATAGTAGGATTTCCCTCTTGCCCAGCGAGAAAGATAGTGGACCCTTCTATCGCAAATTGAGACTGAATCCCGGGGGTTCGCCCTACGACAGTCTTCCCACCTATTCCTACTAGCTCTTCATCTATTCTGAATCCTGCAAATGAAGAGTTACACACCTCTGTTAGGCATTTCTGATCAAAGACTCCAATCTCTGTGTCAATCGTCCAGGTCCCATCTAATGAATCAACAATTACTGGTTCTACTTCAGATAAAGCTTCTTGCCGAGCTTTCTCAGCTGTTTGGCTATTCACGCTTGCAGGAGAATTGTCTCTAAAAAACAAAACCCAGGCTGTGACAGCAATTGGTATTAGTAGAATTACCCCAATAGAAATCCACTTTATTCTGGATTTCTTCATTTTTAGATTTCCAGATTCCTGCATATCCTTTTCTCCAATTCCAACTCATAAACATAGCGAAATTGCATTCCATTTATAAAAACCAAATTAAGCGTCTAGCAATATTCTAGCTACTAGGTCCATTCCGAAACCAGTCAAGATAGCTAGATACATAAGCCCCGTCGCTGCCATCACAGCAGAATATTCCTTCTCTCGTAAAGCCATCTTTGTTACTATTACAAGCGAGATTGTGGCTACAACACAAGCAACCCAGAACCAACCTAGAAGTCCATTGTAGTTGTCATCAATTGTCCCGTTGAGAACAGAGAACATGCCAGTTGGAATGCAAAGCAAAACTAGCTCTGGAACCCATAGAATTCCTGTCCACTTGACGAGTTCATGGATTGGCTCTCTTGATAAACCTGGCTGAACTAAATACCAATGTCCAAGTAGCATTGAGTTTGAAATCGCTCCAAGGAAGGCTGCACCTACAAGAGTTCTTGAAACGGAAAGAGCAACTGGGCCTCCGGCATCAATGGATCCTGCGACTAATCCAATCAACCCTAAACATGGGGCTAACAGATCTAAGATAGGTGGATATTCCTTTAACTCGTTATCATTATTTTCTCTTAAATTACTTCTCCCGAGCATTTCGGAAACTCTTTCAGCACGTGAATCTTTGAGCGCCTTCTGCCCTTCCACTCCAGCTTTTCTGCGCACGACAGAAACAATTAATGAGAAAAACATAGCGGCTAAGAAAAGAAGAGTTGAGATTTCCCGCACCCAAACTGCTCCAGTTGAAAGTCCCGTCACGAGACTTATAGCCGCTATTGATATATAAATAGATCGATTCGTCCAGCCATAACCGAGGCCGACAAGTCTCTGCTGGGAAGTGACCCACAAAAAAAATCCTCCTCCCACAGCCCATTGAAGAAAAAAAGTGGATGCCTCGAAATTGATCATCTATTCCTAAGAGATTACGGCAAGGTCATGATTCGCTCTATTCAGTGGCCTAGGACCTTCGTTTGTAACTGCGACAATATCTTCAAGGCGCGCACCCCATTTGTTCGGGATATAGATTCCTGGTTCGATGCTAAATACATTCCCGACCTGTAGGGGTTTAGCATTACCTTCAACAATATATGGCTCTTCATGAGCTTCAACGCCGATACCATGCCCTGTTCGATGAATAAAATAGTCGCCGTAGCCACTATCTGAGATAATTTTTCTTCCCACCCTATCTATCTCTTCTGCAGGGGTTCCAGGAAGGCAAAGCGCAACTTGCTCCGCTTGAGCTTCTTGCAGTACTTGATACATTTCTAAAAACTCTTGGGGAGGTTCACCAGTCCAAATACAACGTGTCACGTCGGAACAATAACCGATACCGTCATTGCCGATCATCGTTCCACCAAAATCACACAGAATTACTTCTGATTTTTTTATTACTCGCTGGCCAGGTTCATGATGAGGACTTGCAGCATTCTCTCCCGCAGCGACTATTGCGAAGTTTACCTTATGGTGGCCTTCAAAGATTATCTGCCTTCCAAGCTCTTCAGAAACTTGTTTTTCCGTTTTCCCTACAAGATCTATTCCGCCTGTTTGCAACCTGCCGGCGATTCTATCAACAGCTGCTGATGCCTCTTGGAGGCGGGAAAGTTCGTCATTATCTTTTATCGATCTAAGTTCGCTGGTTAAATGGCTAGCTTTGGTTAATTTAAGATTTGGAAGATGCTCAAGAATCTCAATCGTGAAACGACTCCAGGTTGTATCTCCTATGGCTATAGTTTTTAAACCATTAAGTAGATTAACGACGATACGGACAGGATCTTCTGTTTCCTGCCATGGGCGGATCTGAAAAAGGTCAGGGACGGCTTTTATCCTTGGTGCTTCTAACTCTGGAATAACAAGAATTGACTCTTCGTTCGGTCGAATTACTAGCATTGTTAGTCGTTCTAATGGCATAGCTTCGTATCCGGTAAAATAAGGGAGGTCAGCACCTACTGAAAGCAGCATTGCATCGATATTATTTTTCTCCAGTAGATTCTGGGCTTTATCTAATCGGTCTCTGAACATACTCTAAGGTTAGATGGAATTGTGCGGACAGGGCATATTATCAATATTCAAAAATCAGTGAGCGCTTTGTGCTCAGCAGTTTGTTGAGATTTCTTAGCATGATAACTGCTTCTTGTCAGTGGACTTGATTCAACGTGTGCAATGCCCATCGCTTCTCCGAGAAGCTGGAATTCCTGGAACTCTTCCGGAGACCACCATTTCCTGATGGGTAAATGATTTGTCGTTGGGCGTAAATATTGCCCAATAGTCACGATATCCACTCCTATTTCTCGAAGGTCTTTAAGAGTTCTTAGAATTTCTTCTTTTGTCTCTCCCAAGCCAACCATCAGAGATGTTTTGGTAATGAGTTTTGATTCTTTAGCTTGGGCTAACACTGCAAGGCTACGTGTATAACTAGCTGATGGTCGCACTCTCCTTTGTAGTCTTGGGACAGTCTCAATATTGTGATTGAGAACGTCAGGCCTAGCATCAAAAACTATTTCTAAACTTTGTGGATTTCCTTTTAGGTCAGATATCAGAAGTTCTACTTTAGTTTTGGGATTTTGAGCGCGAACTGTTGTAACAATGTTCGACATGTGTTTTGCCCCACCATCGCTAAGGTCGTCGCGGGCTACCATGGTAACTACGGCATATTCAAGCTGCATTCGTTTGACAGCATCTGCTATGCGTTTAGGTTCTTCGATGTCAACTTCACTTGGCTTTCTGGTATCTATTAAACAAAAACCGCAGGCTCTCGTGCAACGTTCTCCTAAAGCCATAAAAGTTGCTGTCCCTTGGTTCCAGCATTCGAAGATGTTAGGGCAACCGGCTTCTTCACAGACTGTCGTCAAGTCAAGGCGCCTCATTGTCTGTTTCAACTTCCGATATTCAGGACCCAAATTAGCTTTGACTTTCATCCACTCGGGCTTTCGGCCAATAGGTAGATCCTTATTTAGTTCGGATTTCCTAGTTATTTGAATTGAGTTTTGCGATGTGGTTGTTCTTTGCTGCGGCGCCTTTGGAACTTCACCCGGTCCTTCACCACGGGTAAAAGCACTTAGGTCTGATTTTCTGTGGTTCCATGCAACATCCATTCTTTCCGATTCACCTGCACCCCATTTTTGGGCTGCGAGTTCTGCAATGATATTTGTTACTTCTTCCATAGAGGTTGAAAGATCTTCTTTAGCAAGAGATGTAACTTGCTTATCTCGGATACCACACGGAATTATCGATTCAAAGAATTTCATATCAGGGTCAACATTTAACGCAAAGCCATGCATTGATCTACCTCGAGTAAGGCGCACACCTACTGCTGCAATTTTTCTGGGATTATCGGTATTATGATCTACCCAAACACCCGGGTATTTCCGCAAGCGAGAACATCCTGGTAGACCAATTTCAGCTAACGCTTCTATTATTAGTTCTTCCACGGAATGGACGTAAGAAACGGTATCAGCCATACCTCCTCCTCTTTTCCCAGGAAGGGAAAGAATTGGATACCCAACCAGTTGACCGGGGCCATGATAGGTTACGTCTCCTCCACGATTAGTTTTGATAACTTCAGCGCCAATAGTTTTAGGGTCAATTAAGATATTTGTTTTTGATCCTCTCACGCCCAAAGTAAAAACATGATGATGTTCTAGCAGGAGAAGATGGTTCTCTGAGCCGTTCGTGAACAGCGCATTTTGCAAAGCATATGCATCTCGGTATGCCACTCTTCCTAGCCACCGGACATTGAGCGGCTTAATTAAATAGGAAGAGTGCTCTTGAGTATCGTTGTGAACCTGTTGTTTCATTTCTTATTATCTTAATAAGAAAGTTAAAAGTAAAACGAATTTTAAAGATTAACCATGTAATGCGCGTCCAGTTAAGGCCAAGATAGATTCTCCGAATAGTTCACTCATTGTTGGGTGTGGTTGAACAAATTCGGCTACTTCTTCAACAGTTGCTTCCCAGTTAATCGCTAAATAGCCCTGACCTAACTGTTCAGTAACCCAAGGGCCCACCATATGCACACCTAATATTTGTCCGCTTTGATTACCGCGTGCTTTTTCAGCGACAACTTTCACTAGGCCTTCTGTCTCACCAACAATCATTGCCCTTCCGTTCCCAGCGAAACGATGTTTTGAGACTTCAATGTCATAGCCGGCTTCCAGTGCTTTTTCTTCGCTGAGTCCCGCAAATGCTACTTCTGGGTGGCAGTAAATAGCCCATGGTACCTTCTCATAATCGACTGGACTTTTAACTTCACCGCATATGTCTTTTATTACCATGATTGCTTCAGCAAAAGCTACATGAGCTAATTGAGGAGAGTTTATTAAATCTCCAATTGCGTACACTCCGTCTTCATCGGTTCTACAAAACCTGTCAACGGGGATGTAACCAGCTGTATCAACAACAATTCCAGTATCTTTTAGCCCTAATAAATCAGCGAACGGTCTTCGCCCTATAGACACAACCACTTTCTCCACTTCAATATCTCTATCGTCTAAGTGAAGTGTTAGACCAGCAGTTTTTTTTGTGTGCCCGCTGACTTTGCAATTCACAAGAACTTCAATTCCGCGCTTTTTAAATGACCGACTTACAGTTTTTGAAAGATCTGCATCACAACCGGAAAGAATTGAAGGTAATGCTTCAAGAATTGTTACTTCAGAGCCAAAATCGTTCAATGCTGATGCGAATTCAACCCCGATAGCTCCTCCCCCAATTATTGCAACAGATTTTGGTATTGTCGTCATGGACAATAACTCTTCTGAAGTTAAGATCAGATCGCCATCTATTTCAAACCCGGGTATTGTTCTTGGCTTTGAGCCACTTGCGAGAATTATATTATCCCCAGTTATGTGCGTCTTCGATCCATCTGTTGCTTGGATCTTGATCTTGCGGTTAGCGGAAAGGCTTCCAATTCCATTAAAAATAGTTACTTCTCTGCGGTCCAGAAGGCCAACTACGCCTTTAGTGAGTTGGTCAATTACCGATTGTTTTCTTTCCATTGTTTTTGATAGATCTAATGTTGCCTCAGAAGTATTAACACCAAATTCACCGGCATGCCTGACAGTTCGAAGAACTGAAGCTGTTTCTAAGAGTTCCTTTGCTGGGATGCAGCCAACGTGTAGACAGGTGCCACCAATTTTTGACATCTCAACGAGTGCAACGTCCATCCCTGCTGCTGAACCATAAAGGGCTGATGCATAACCACCCGGCCCGCCTCCTATTACAACTAGATCAAAGTGCGTACGTTGCTCACTCATACGGCGATCCTATCTTATTCATTTGATTTCATACCTATTCTCTGGCAAAGGAATTTCCTTATTTCATGACGCTACAAGAACTTGAACTGTGAACGCTAAAAGAATTACTAGACCGCAAACAAGGGATACGAAGATTAGCATTCTGGTACTCATGGCTCCTTCAAGACTACTAGCTTAGAAGGGTTTAAATAACCTAATTGACATGCATTTCTATTGGTATCTGAGTGAACCAATCAAATGGGAAAGCCACAAACACTGAGATCAATTAGGCTGTCTACTGATGGATGCTTTAAGTAAATTAATGAGAGTTGTTCGTTCTAATCAATGGGTAAAGAATCTGATAGTTCTAGGCGCTCCAATTGCTGCAGGAACATTCACGGAAAGAGATACTTTGATCCGTGCGATGATCTCAATGACCCTTTTTATTTTAGCTTCTTCGGCTGTCTACGTTTTTAATGATCTTCAAGATAGATCTGCAGATCAATATCATCCTCTGAAATCTCTTCGTCCAGTGAGCTCTGGCGACGTCCCACCGCAAATAGCTGGATTGATTGGCTTAACATGTTTTCTGGCTTCACTAGTTGGAGCTGCTTTTTTGAATCTCTCTGTCATGTACATGCTTTTAACTTACTTTGGAGTTAACGTCGCTTATTCAATAGCCCTAAAACATGTTCCGTACGCAGAACTCTGCCTCGTTGCTTCTGGGTTTACTATCAGGGCGGCCACTGGAGGACTAGCAACGGACACCCACATTAGCTTCAGCTACATTGCCGTTGTAACGTTGTCTTCGCTGTGTCTTATTTCATGCAAACGGTTTTCCGAGTGCATTGCATATGTTGACCATGATTTTAGGCCAGTTCTGAAAAAATATTCCCAAAGAAGCCTTTTCTTAGTTATAAGCTTTTCTATCGTTGGTAGCTTACTGACATATTTTATTTGGGTTGTCCAAAACCAAACTTTCAATACTTACTCTCTTCTTTCATGGGTGATGTGTGCTGTAGGTTTCCTAAGGTTTAGCAATCTTGCAAAGCTAGGGAAATGTGAAAACCCCACGCTAATTCTATTTACTGACAAGCTTTTGAACATTTCAGTGACCTGCTGGGCATTAACATACATTGGCTCTGTCTATGGATAGAGAACAACTCAGAAGCTGGGGAGGAGGCCACTCTTCTAATTCTCAAAAACTAGATATCGACTGCGAAAAGGATATCCCTAATCTTTTACAATATGTTGATGAACGCGGGGTGATCCCTCGAGCTTTCGGCAACAGCTATGGAGACCAAGCGCTGAACTCAGAAGGTACAGTGGCATCAATCTTGAACTATACAGAGAGCAACGACCTAACGATAACTAAGGAAGGTCGCATCTCCATTCACGGTGGCGTGCATCTGGGGGCCGTACTGGAAGCAGCTATACACAACAGTTGGATCTTACCTGTTGTTCCCGGATCTGAGAAAATTAGTATCGGTGGGGCCATTGCAGCAGATGCACATGGGAAAAACCATTTCCACAAAGACTCTATTGCAAGCCACATTTTGGAAATGAATGTTTTAACAACGAAAGAAACAATCATTCGTTGCAGCAGGTCAGAGGAACCTGAGTTATTTTGGGCAACTATAGGGGGTCTTGGTTTAACAGGCTTAATACTCAGAGCAACTCTTCAGTTAGAAAGAATTGAATCAAATGAATTACTAGTTACGTCAGAAAAATTCACAACTTACGATGAACTCTTTAACCATTTCAAAGCTGAATCGCCCACCCGCTCATACTCTGTTGCTTGGCTTGATCTCCTTTCAAATAAAAACCCTGGTCGCGGGATAATTCAATTTGCAGACTTTGGCTCTGAATTTAATCACTCGTTTGACCAAAAGAAGACGAATCGCTTCGAAATTTCTAGACCTCTTCCGTTCAACACCATAAGTAAACTCAATTGCAATTCGTTCAATGCATTTAAATTCCGAAACCATCCTTCTAAGATTCTGCATAAATCTATTTCAATTCCTGGTTTTCTTTACCCACTAGACCGATTGATAGGCTGGAATAACTTATACGGGAAAAAGGGTCTTTTCCAATGGCAAATTGTTGTTCCGCATTCAGAGGAAATTCTGCTTAAGGAAATTATCCAAACTGTGGGAACCTTACCGGTCTTACCTACCCTTGCCGTACTTAAACGGCTCGGTTCAGAAAGTAACAGCTATTTATCATTTTGTAAGCCAGGTTGGACTTTAGCGGTGGATTTTCCAAATGAGAACGCTTCAAGTAGAAGCCTCCTCAGCGAGTTTGATAGAAAAATTACCGAAGTTGGTGGCCGAGTATATTTAGCAAAAGATAGCGGATTAGAACCAGAACTAGTTACCGAGATGTACCCACGATTTGCCGAATGGAAACAAATTAGAAAAAAATATAGTCAAGAAAACTTTTGGCAAAGCGACTTCTCAAGGCGACTTAAATTGGACTAGTGGTTAATCTAGAGGTGGGAGTTCTCCAAAATCTAAATCCAGAGGCAAATCTGGCACATGGTCATCGCTAGCTTCCGTTATGTTAACAGATGTCTTTTCAGGCTCTAAGATTTCACCGATAGCGATCATTGCTGCTCCAAGTATAACTGCACCAGCACCCTTAACTTTCTTAGCCTCGTTAGTCTCTGATAGAGAATTTTCTATTTCATGGGGTTCCATACCCCTATTCTGCCATGAAAACTTCTTATTCCATACTGCCTAAACCATTCCCAGATCTTAAAGAATGTCTAGGAACATAGAGCAGAAGGAACGGATGTAAATTTTCGTTAGTATATGATTACTTGGTATACATCCACCAAGCAAACACCTTCAAACACCAGGAGGACATATGTTAATAGCAGTTACCGGAGCGACAGGATTTATTGGCTCTGCTCTTTGCCCCTTTCTTAAGAAAGAGGGCCATTCCATACTTTCAATAGGTCGAGGCCCCAGCAATGACGTAGTCTGGGATCCTACCAAAGGAGTGCTGCCAACAAATAAGTTTGATGGAGTTGAAGCAGTAATCCATTTAGCTGGAGAGAACATCGCTGGCGGGAGATGGACTGATAAGCAAAAAGCTTTAATCCTTGAGAGTCGGACAAAAGGAACTGAACTTCTGTCGCAAACATTATCTCAACTTCCGACCCCTCCTAGAGTTCTTCTTAGCGGATCTGCTATTGGTATTTACGGGAACCGAGGTGATGAAGAACTATATGAGGATTCTAGTTCTGGAGAAGGTTTTCTGGCTGAGGTCGTCAAGCAATGGGAAGGTGCAACACAAATCGCTGAAAATGCGGGGATACGTGTAACACATTTACGAACTGGCCTTGTTCAATCCCCTTCAGATGGCATGTTAAAGAAAACTCGGCTTCTTTTTAAACTTGGATTAGGTGGAAGGATCGGCAGTGGAAAACAATTCTGGAGTTGGATCTCTTTAGAGGATGAGGTCCGCTTGATTCATTGGCTACTGACTAATGAAATTTCAGGCGCTGTTAACTTAACTGCGCCTTCACCGGTAACAAATTCTGAATACACAAAAGCTTTGGGTTCAGCATTAAAACGGCCAACATTCTTTACTGTCCCTGAGTTTGCTCCTCAGTTACTTTTAGGTAAAGAGTTAGCAACTGAACTACTTCAAAATAGCTTAAGAGTTCTTCCACAAAAGGCAATTGATAACGGTTTTGAATTCAAGCACAAAAATTTAGCAGTATCATTCCCTGATATTCTCTCAGAATAGAACATAGGCCCTACGAATGTCTTCAGAAAAACAAATCTCTGTCTCCATCACAGTTCCGTTCCCAAGAGAACTTATCTTTTCAGTACTCGCTAATCCAGAGGTGCATACTAGTTTTGATGGCTCTGGAACTGTGAAAGATTTAGTAAGTGGCTCGATACTAACCGATATCGGAGATGTATTTAAAGTAAAAATGCAAATGTGGGGCTTCTCCTACAAAATTAAAAACACAGTTGTTGAGTACGAGCAAGATTCCTTGATCGCCTGGTCACATATGGGTAAGCACCGGTGGCGTTATAAACTATCTGATACTGACACAGGCACTCTTATCACCGAAACATTCGACTGGTCATATTCTGTTTTTCCTTGGCTAATTGAACTTGCTGGTTACCCTCGTTCCCATCCGGAACAAATGAAAGAAACACTTAGAAGATTAGTTGACTACCTTGAGAAACTATGAGCCAGAGGCAAATTGCAGCGTTTGATTTTGATGGAACAATTACTAAACGAGATACGTTATTTCCCTTTCTGAAAAAATACGGTTTACTGAATTTACTACTTCCTTTGATCTCCTCAACTGCTAACAGAAGGTCGTTGAAATGGCGAGATGCGTTAAAGGTTCAAATGATACGAAAAGTCTTTGCGGATATTTCGGTTAGTAAATTTGAAGAAGACGGCATTAGGTACGCCGAGACATTAAATTCAAAATATCGCGACGACGTTCTTGCTTTACTTTCTTGGCACAGAAAAGCCGGCCATGAGTTAGTTTTGGTTACTGCTTCACTTGGATGTTATGCAAGACCTGCAGCTACTAAGCTTGGTTTTGATCATGTTATTGCTGTTGAACTAGCTTCTGAATCGGGGTTGTTGTCCGGAGAAATTTCTGGAAACAATATAAGAGGCCCAGAAAAGGCTCGTCGCCTCAGGCAGTGGATTGGGCCAACTGATGTCGAAATTTGGGCCTATGGGAATTCCTCTGGGGATAAAGAAATGTTATCAATGGCTGACCACAGTCGCTGGGTCTAACTAACCTCACTTAATAGCGACTGGGTTAACGGGAGAACCTATCCCTCCAACGAAAGGCTGTGGGCTTGCTTCAAGCAAGAAGTCCCATTGGCCATCTTCGATACAATCTTTAGCTAACTCTTCCAGATCCCAATTCTGGCCTTGAGTTAAACCCATCATGACAAGATTTAGACAATGGATTGGAAGAATCGCGCCAGGTACGCTTGGGTCCCAAGGCATAACTTCGAAAGTGACTGTATCTGTTGCAACAGCAGCAATTTCGCGATCATAAAAGAATTCCACAGCCCCTAGCCCAACACCAGGAAAGCCGGGTATTGGAGAGTCTTCCAAAGTCGTTCCGCTTCCATACGCTAGGACATCACCGCTCCGAGCTTTAGCCATCATCCCCGTACGAAGCAGAAGAATATCACCAGAGCGCACCTGTACGCCTTGATTCTTCTCTGCATTTTCGCAATCTTCGTAACTTATTGCATGGCCACCTGGCAATTCTTCTACATCATAAAGAGAAGCAATATCAAGAAGAACTCCCCTACTAGTAAGAGTTTCTATTTTCTCTATACCGCAAACCGAAGCACCATCGTAGGTTATGGTTGATGCATCGCGTCCGCCGAAGATTTTTCCATTCCAACTTGCATGACATAGCCCATCCCAATGTGTTGCTGCTTGCAATCCCATAGTCACTACATCGTCAGATGTGCAAAATTGTGATGGATCGCCAAACACAGGCGTATTGAGTTGAACCATTGTACGAAGAGGGTTGATGCGACCCGGCATGGAACCTAGCTGAAGGCCGCCTTGGTGTTGAAGTGGAAATGCAAGCGAGAATCGTTTTCCTGTTTTGACACATTGCATCGCTTCTTTCACGACCTCGTCGGTAATGAAATTAACTGTTCCCTTCTCATCGTCATCTCCCCATCGACCCCAGTTCTTAACTTTCTCTCCTAAATCAATTATTTCCTGCGGGTATGGCATAGATCTCCTTCAATTCTTGTAACCGTAGTAGAAGCTAGTACGAGTACTCAAACCTGTCTCCTAAATGGTTTTTTTCTCTAATTTCTAGGTGGTAACCTAATCTCTCTGGGAGGTTCTGTACCTTTTCGAGAATTTTGAAGATAACCGGCTTCTACAGCTAACTGATCTGCGAAATCATTCCATTTATTACCTGAATGCCCTTTTACCCAAGTAAAAATAACATCCCTCTTTATAACTTCTCCAATAAACGGTTCCCATAGGTCCCTGTTTGCAACTGGTTTTCTTTGGCTATTTGTCCAGTTTCTCTTTATCCAACCCTTCCACCATTCGTCGTTGAAGCACTTAACAACATAGGTAGAATCACTTACTATCTCTAAGAGGCCTTCATTATTAACCACAGCTTGATATGCAGCAGTGAGTTCCATACGTTGGTTTGTAGTTTGTTTCTCGTTTCCAGAGGAGAAATTCCCACCTTCCATAATCCATGCCCAACCTCCAGGGCCTGGGTTGCCGCTACAGGCACCATCAGTGAAGATTTTTTTTCTTTGCTCCATCATTTATCGCTTTCAGGAGATTTTTTAACTAGTTCATCTTGCTTCAAACTTGATCTATGCACTCTATCTAACCACCCAATTAGGACTGCTGTTGTCCTCGGATCAAATCTTAATCTATGTGTAGCACCATCAATTATCCGAAGGTCTGCTGTCCCATGTGCATCAGCAATAACTCGGGCATCAAAAGATGGTACGACTCGATCACCTGCTCCATGTAAAACCAATAATGGCTTATTACTCATTTGATTAGCAGCTTCGATAGTTTTTATGCCGGATAGCTCTTGTATCCATTTGTCAATATTTTGGGGATAACTATCGTCTTTTATGACTCCAACTTTTCTCGCATAATTAATTAGGTCTTCTGGTTCTTGAACCCAATCATTGAAATCAGATGGAGGCGAAATCGCAGCAACACCCTTGAGTTCGCTGCAGGAGCTAGCTGCGTTGATAGCTAAGGCTCCTCCTGTACCAAATCCCGCAGCATAAACATTATCTATGGCATCAATTGCATCTAAATGGCTAACTGCGCTAATGATGTCATTCAACCAACCCCTTAAAGAAAAATTCCCTTCAGATCGTCCACATCCTCTATAGGTAATGGCGAAAACAAACCAACCAAGATGATCTGATATAAGGTCTGCTAAGTCATAATACGACTGTGCTACATCTATATCACCAACTGACATTGAGGGAAACCCATGACAAAGGACCAGACCGCCTGTTTTTTGACGGTCAGTTTTACCTGGTTTCGTTAGGCGTCCTGTTAATTGCAATCCATCAGACTCAAATTGATAAGTCATACTATTAATCTCTTACACTTTTTTATGTCGGTAGCCACGATTTCGGGCCTCCGGTAACGTATCTGGGCTAAATACAAGATATTTTTCAGATTCTATTAGCTCATCAATAACCTGTTCATCTTCTATTCTGTCTAGATCATAAACGTACTGATTTCTTTTATCACCAAGCCATCTAAAATGTTCTACTCGTGTTGGACGCTTCATGTTCCCTCCAGTGCTTTTAGTGTAGGAAAGGGCAACCATCTTGACGACCATGTAACCAAAAAGATGGGGAAACTAATGTTTCCCCATCTTGCCTGGTTCACAAAAAGCGTTCCAAATTGGATCAGGTGGGACCGGACCTGACCGCTTTTTGCGGGTGACCAGTAAGTATTACTAATGGTCCAGGGGCCGCTAATGGCTGGCCACCTCCAAGGTCCCATAAATTTTACTACTCAGTTGGACCACCTCCTTTCGTTGGTAAACCGATACTAAGTCAACATGCACCGCAATTAGAAGTATTCAATGAGTTTTTATTTAGTTTCTAATTCACCGAACTTTGAGTAATCGACTAGTTCTCCAATAGCTCCGAGTTTTACCAAGTATTGGTTAACAAGTTCGGTAACACATACAATATCGACCGTATCAATATCAAGGTTTCTCTTGATTGCTTGAGAAAAGAGTTGATCTACTAATTCGTCTTCATGAGCAAAAACAGTTGCGATTGATTCTGAGGCTTTTTCTGCGAGAAAATCAATGGATCCATAAGACGCTACGCCTCGTTGCCTAAGGTACGTTAGTTCCCACTTAATTAAGAGCTCTACATCGGCGTACGAAAGCTTGCCAGTAATTGCGGGTGGTAAATTGTCAGCTACATATTCGGTAGCTTTATCAATATCGAAGACTACTTTTTCTGGCGTGTATCGTAGTTTCGATGAAACGGTGATAACAACAAACCACGCTGCTACAACGATCACTACAGTTGCCACAGCAATATAAATCCACATAATCCTCAAACAATAGCCGTTTATTCGTGGAAGCAGTAATCTTCAGAAAGGAGGAATGTATGACAACATTGCATTTTAAAGACTCGGAAATGGAGATACATAAAATTGTCGTCGGCCCTTTGGATAATAATGTTTTTATCGTCCGGTGCCGGCAAACAGGAGAAGGCTTACTTATTGATGCTGCGAACGAACATGAGCGTCTTCTTGAATTGTGCGAATCATTAAACGTGCAGAAAGTTCTAGAAACACACGGGCACTGGGATCACGTTCAAGCAGTTCCTCAAGTACGAGAAGCTGGGTATTCCGTATTTGTCACACACGAAGATGCACATATGTTAGATAGTTACGACGAAATTCTCGAAGATGAATCAGTGATCTCTGTTGGGAAGTTGACGCTAGAGACTATCCACACTCCCGGCCATACCCCAGGATCGATGTGCTTTAAAATTAAGGGAAGGCCGATCTTATTTAGCGGCGATACATTATTTCCTGGCGGCCCGGGGGCTACGCAATTTGAAGGTGGCGACTTCACCGCAATAATTGAATCTATTGATCGTCGTCTTTTTACGCTTGACCCCGAGACTCTTGTTCTTCCTGGGCATGGGGACAACACCCGCATTATTGATGAAAGGCCGAATCTAGACGTATGGGTTGAACGCGGCTGGTGAGCCACATTTCACGAATAATTAGCTCTGGATATCTAGGGTTAATTACTTTGCTAGATAGACTTTCCTTGTGGACAATCCTTTACTTGAAATCGTAGATCTACATATAAGTGCCGAAGACGGAACCAAAATTCTCAACGGCGTCTCACTTGTAATAAACGAAGGTGAAGTCCATGCTCTAATGGGGCCTAATGGTTGTGGAAAATCTACATTAGCGGCAAGTCTCTTGGGGTCACCTGAGTATTTTGTTGAAAAAGGAAAAATCAAGTTCAAAGGAGATGACATTACGTCACTAGATTCTTCGGAGCGCGGAAAAAAGGGCATGTTCCTAGCTTTTCAGTATCCCCAAGAGTTTCCAGGTGTCTCTGTTCTGAATTTTCTTCGACAGACAGTTGAAGCGAGAACTTCAAAAGAAATTTCTATCCTTAACCTTCGCAAACAAATGCTCGCGTGGATGGACAAACTTGACATGGATTCTGCTTTTGCTGACCGTTACTTAAATGAGGGTTTTTCTGGCGGAGAGAAAAAAAGAAATGAAATTCTACAGATGGCCCTTTTGGAACCTGATTTTGCCGTACTTGACGAAACGGACTCCGGATTAGATATTGATGCACTCCAAATAGTTGCAACTGGCGTAAATGAAATTATGAAATCTAGGCCGCATTTAGGGGTGCTAACGATAACGCATTATCAACGTTTACTTGACCATCTAAAACCCAGTCATGTTCACATCCTTGTCGAGGGAAAAATTATTGACTCAGGTGGATTTGAATTAGTTGAAAAGCTTGATACTGAAGGATACGAGGCTTGGTTATGAGCATCGATGTAAAAAAAATTAAGCAAGACTTTCCCGTACTCCAAAGAGAAATCAATGGGAAGGAACTTATTTATCTTGACTCTGCGAATACATCGCAAAAACCTGAATCTGTTATGTCTTCTATGGAGGACTATTACCGTAATTCTAATGCAAATGTTCATAGGGGTTCTTACCAGCTGGCTAACGAAGCAACGGCGATACTAGAAGGCGCCCGAGATACAGTATCCGACTTCATAAACGCTAATAATCGTCAGGAAGTTATCTTTACCAAGAATGCTACAGAGGCCATTAATCTAGTTTCGAACACGTGGGGTCGAGCTAACTTACAAGCGGGCGATACTGTTGTCCTAACAGAACTTGAACACCATGCAAATATCGTACCTTGGCACATGTTAGCGAGCGAAAAAGGTATTGAAATTAGATGGATAAAAGTTACAGACGAAGGTGATTTAGATTTATCTGATTTTGATGCCCTTATTGACGGTGCAAAGCTTTTAAGTTTCGCTGCAATGTCCAATGTACTTGGGACGTTCACTCCTGCGAAGGAACTTAGCGAACGAGCCCATGCTGCTGGCGCAAAGGTTTTAATTGATGCAAGCCAATACACGCCTCATTCCCGAACTGATGTTCAGGATTTGGGAGCTGATTTCTTAACTTTTACAGGTCATAAATTACTAGGTCCTATGGGAATAGGTGTTCTGTGGGGAAGAGCGGAGATTCTAGATGCTATGCCTCCTTTCCTTGGGGGTGGTGAGATGATCTTGAACGTCACAAAGGATGGTTTCTCTACCAATGAACTCCCTTGGAAATTTGAAGCTGGTACTCCCATGGTTGCTGAAGCAGCTGGCCTAAGTTCAGCTATTAAATATTTGAGTAATATTGGAATGGACAATGTACGCGCCCATGAAGTTTCTCTGGTGAAATATGCTTTGGAGAAACTTCAGGATGAGTTTGGTGAAAGTATCAAAATTTTCGGCCCTGATGACCCCTCGAGGCGAGGTGGTGTTCTCTCTTTCACATTTGCGGGAGCCCACCCGCACGATATTGCACAGGTTCTTGATGAAGATAATATTTGTATCAGAGCTGGCCATCATTGTGCGAAACCTCTGATGCGAGTCCTTGATGTAGGCGCTACGACACGTGCTTCTGCTTACCTTTATAATGATGAATCAGATATTGACTTACTTGTAGAAGGTTTGCTCAAAGTACGTGAGATCTTCAATCCCTAATTAGAATGAACTACTATGTCTTCTCTTGATGACCTCTACAAAGAAATCATTCTTGATCATTACCGATCTCCAAGAAACCAAGGTGAATTAGACCACCCTGCACACCGATGCGAAGGTTTCAACCCTTTATGCGGTGACGAAGTTATAGTATTCGTTTCGCTAAATCAAGGCGTGATTGCCGATATAAAAATAGGTGGTCAGGGTTGTTCAATTAGTCAGGCATCAGCGTCAATGATGACAGAAATCATCAAAGGAAAGAGCATCGAGGAAGCTGAGACAATTATTCATGCTTTTAAAGAAATGATGGATATTTATGAAACCGAACTTTCAGGACTTGAAAAAACTGATAAGCCAAAATCTGAAATTGATTTAGGTGACCTTGAAGCACTCCAAGGTGTAGTTAAATATCCAGTTAGAATTAAATGTGCGACACTGGCTTGGAACACGCTAACCCAAACTTTAGAAGAAGCTTTGGGCTAACCCCACTGACCTTTTGGTTCAATGAGCGGAGCAGTTACAAAGGACTCCTGAGACTCAAAGAACGACTTTACAAGTCTTTCATCTCCTTCAATGACGAGGTCTTCTGACGCTAATGCTTCTTCCAAGGTTTCTTGGGCGCCAAGTATTCGAGCAATAGTTTTCCGCGTTGTGATAATCGCCGCATTTGCATCATCATCCTTTCTAAGAGGGTCATGATAGATCGTAGATCTTTGGATTCCTAATACATGGTCTTCATTTAAATCTGTGAAATGCCAGTTGATGCGTACTGGCCCATAATCATATTTCTCAGGGTTAAACCTGACGCCTATCATATCAAAGAGATGTTCAATGGTGATTGCATGCGCTATTTGCCTTCCCATGGATGCGGGTATTCGCAGCGATCCGTACCGGAGTTCTCTAGCTGCCGTTAGGTAGGCATTTCTCCATGTTCCTGATTCTGATTGGTACCCGAGCTGTTCAAATGCATCAGCTTGGAGATTTCTTACGCCGGTATTGGTTGGATCAGCGAAAACAGCATGATTCATAACTTGAACTACCCACCGGTAATCGCCTTCTTCGAATGCTTTCGTAGCTTTTCTAACAAGCTCTTCAGTTCCTCCCATGTATTCAACGTATTTCTCTGCAGATTCAACTGGGGGCAAAGGATTAAGATTTGCGGGATTCCCGTCGTACCATCCAAGATATTTGGCGTATACGGCTTTGCTATTATGTGAAACTGTTCCGTAATAACCTTGCACGTGTGATTCATTCAGGAATTCACCTGGGAGTTTGAGATTTTCAGCTATTTCTGTAGGGACGTAACCCATGTTTGCTAGTCGCATCGTTTGGTCGTGCTGCCACCTATAAACGTCTCTTTGCAGGCCTAGAAAATCTTTGACGTCTTGTTTGCCAAATCTTGGCCAGTGATGTGTTGCGAACATGGTGTCAGTGTGTTCACCCCATAGAAGAAGGGCTTCGTGAATATATTTACTCCATGCCAGAGCATCTCTTGTTTGCGCCCCTCGTATTGGGTAGAGATTGTGCATAGTATGTGTGCAGTTTTCGGCCATACAAAGCAGATTTTTATCTGGGAAGAAAAAATTCATTTCAGATGGGGCTTCAGCATCAGGTGTGTTCTGAAAAATTACTCTTAATCCATCTATTTCCAACTCTGTTCCAGTTTCATATATCGTTTCTGTTGGTGGTATGAGGTGTGATGCTCCTAGCGGAAGAGATTGCCCTAGTCCGATGTCTACCTGTCCGAGCGGTCCTGGCGGTAGTAACGGGCCGAATTGATAGTGTGCTCTTCTCGCCATCATCGGTCCAGCAATAATATTCTCCCGTACTACCTCTTCAAGGAATCCATCTGGTGCGATTATCCTTACATTTCCAGCATCAACTTCTTCTTGGGATGTGACTCCGAGAATGCCTCCGAAGTGGTCGAGGTGACTATGCGTATAAATAATTGAATGCACAGGTCGCTCCCCTAATGTTTTATTGGCCAGAGCTAGACATGCTTCCGCTGTAGAACTGGTTGTAAGCGGGTCAATGATTAGCCAGCCATTTGGGGTTTCCAGAAAGGTAATATTTGATATGTCATAGCCTCTTGCTTGCCACACCCCTTCGGTTACTTCAAAAAGTCCATGCACTGCATTGAGGTTTCCTTGCCGCCACAGACCAGGGTGAACTGTTTCAGGTGCGGGTTTTCCGATCCTGAGGAAGTCGTGAGAAGCCGTATCCCAGACAGCTTTTCCGTTAAGTTCAATGCGGCCTGTTTCGTGAGTAGCAAGAAGACCTTGTTTAGCTCGTTCGAAATCGCTGCCGTCATCAAAATTTATGATCGCTCCAGCTCTTTGATTAGCATTTACAGTATGAGGTGTTGCTGGTTTGGCGAGTGGATCATCCATCTATTTGGTATAGCCGGCGGAAGTTAAGTAGCCAAATTTGGATGGTTACTCTGGTTGCGTAAGTATAAGTCCGCTGGTCGGTACCGCTGTTCCCGCTGTGACGAGCACGTTCTCAACATTGGGTACTTGATTTACTGATGTTCCTCGGATCTGGCGAACTCCTTCAGCAATTCCGTTCATTCCGTGAATGTAAGCTTCGCCCAGTTGCCCACCGTTAGTGTTGATTGGCAGTTGCCCACCAATTTCAATATTTCCATCTTTGATAAAGTCTTTTGCTTCTCCACGTTCACAAAATCCAAATTCTTCGAATTGTGGGAGAGCTAATGGTGTGAAATGGTCGTAGATAGTTGCTGTTTGGATATCTTTAGGACCGAGGCCGGTTGCTTCCCAAAGTTGGCGGGCCACAACACCCATTTCGGGTATTCCGGTAATGTCATCTCGATAGTAGGACTTCATCATGTGTTGGTCTTTAGCAACGCCTTGAGCTGCAGCTGCTATGACAGCCGGCTTCTGCTTTAAGTCATTAGCTTTCTCTAATGTAGTGACAATCATCGCTTGCCCTCCGTCACTCTCTTGACAGCAATCAAGAAGGTGTAGGGGCTCAACAATGTAACGACTACTTTGATGATCTTCAAGCGTTATGGGCTTTTCATAAAAAAATGCTGCGGGGTTTGTTGCAGCGTGCTTACGGTCAGTTACCGCAATAGTTCCAAAGTCTTCGCTAGTAGCACCATATTGGTGCATATATCGGGTTGCATACATAGCCACCCACGATGCTGGCGTTAGTAGTCCAAAGGGTGAGCTCCAACTGAAACTAACATCAAATGCTTCAGGACTTTGGTGCCTGCCTTGTACTCCCTCACCAAATCGATGCCAAGAGCGCTCATTAAATGCCCTGTAAACGAGTACGTAGTCGGCTACTCCTGAATGCACTGCCATCGAAGCTTGCTGGATTACACCTCCCGGTGCCCCTCCTCCATGATGGATCATAGAAAAGAAAGTTAACTCTGGTATTCCTAGGTTTCTGGCTACTTCAATTTCTGTATTCTTTTCTGCGCTGAAGACAGAGATACCGTTAATCATGGCTGGATCAAGACCAGCATCTTCACAAGCTTTAAGACTGCATTCGGTGGCTAGTTGCATTGGGGTTCTCCCAGAATTCTTTGAGAATTCAGTAGCTCCGATACCTACAATCGCTGTTTGTCGCGCAAAATTCATTTTCTTCTAAACCCTAGATTGGGAACCCTTCCACTTCGGTAAAATTATACATTTGACGAACTGGTTCGTGATCAGCCTTTACGGTAAATGCCTTTCCTGTCTCCTTTTCTAATGAGGTCTTGATCATAGCTTCTGCTACTTGTTCGGGTGCTAGCAAGTTTGGATTTTCTGACTGGAGTCGATCAATCCCGACAAGTGGTGTTGCAACACCACCAGGGCATATTGCGTTTATTAAAATATTTTGTGTTTTTAAGGACGAAGCAATGCCACGCACCCATCCGACTACGGCATGTTTAGTAGCAGTATAGAAAGGGTCTCGATTCCACGCTGCAAGACCGGCTATCGAAGCTGTTGCAACGATTGACCCGCCACCGCTTGAAGCTAGGAGTGGTGCAGCCGCTAGAGTTCCGAATACAACAGAATCAAAATTTATTGCTCTTACTCTCATATAGTGTTTTGGGTCTAATTCTTCTGTAGTGAATTCGTTAATTTGAAGCTCAATTTTTCTTCCGAGGACCCCAGCATTGAGAAATACTAGATCTAGCTTTCCATAGAGTTTTGAGACTTGGAGTATCGCACTTTCGTTGAATCCTTGGTCTGATATATCCCCAGATAATACCTCACACCCAGTTTTTTCTTTTAATTCAGCTAAACCTTGTTTGTTTCTGTCTAATCCGAGCACTTCATAGTTTCGCTCCTTAAGTTGCTCAACTAACGCGAATCCGATCCCCGATGCTGCGCCTGTAACTAAGGCGACTTCTCTAATTTCTGATTTGCTCATTTTTAGCCGTTTCGTTAATTCTTTTACATAGATAAAGATCTATCTCTGTAATTCCCCCTGCTTCATGGTTTGTGACAGTGATTTCTACAGTATCCCAACTATTGAACCAATCTGGGTGGTGGTCAAGTTCTTCTGCAATTGCAGCCACTTTTGTCATAAAAGCGAAAGCCTCAGAGAAGTCTTGAAATTTAAAAGTTTTTTGCAATTGGGAATCTTGGAATCGCCAATTAAGGCTTTCATATTCTCCGAAGAAGATCTCATCTTCAGCAAAAACCTGTTTTCGGTCAGGCTTTACCATGACCTACAAGCCACCGAGTGTTACAGAGGTTTCTAAATTTGCTGCCCATTTGTCATACCCTGTTTCTTCTAGCTGGATGGCAAGTTCCGCATTCCCAGATTCAACAATTCTTCCATTTACAAAAATATGAACTTTATCGGGTTTAAGTTCTTCAAGTAATCGGCTGTAGTGCGTGATGACAAGAACCCCTAAATCATCTTCTTTTGTTGCTCTTTCGATTCGGCTACTAACAATCCTCAAACCATCAATATCCAATCCGGAATCTAATTCATCAAGGATTGCTATTTTTGACTGAAGTGTCACTAGTTGAAGAGTTTCCATACGTTTCTTCTCACCGCCGGACATATCGAGATTAATTCCTCTTTGAAGGTTACTTTCGTCAATCCCTAGAATTTGCGCTTCTTCTTTTACTAATTTCGCATAACCTTTAGGTGCAAGAGTTGAGTGTGTCATTACGTCTTGGATATCAACTCCATCAATCTCTACTGGGTATTGCATTGCAAGGAACAGGCCTAGTTGGGATCGTTCCCAAGTCGCAAGTTTTGTTAAGTCATGCCCGTCAAGAGTTATTGAACCTTGCGTTACTTCATAGCCAGGTCGTCCCATTAGAATGTGGGCCAAAGTAGACTTTCCAGAGCCATTTGGGCCCATTAAAGCATGGACTTCCCCCGAACGTATCGTTATGTTTACCCCCAGAAGAATCTCAGTATTCTCAGTTCGGACGTGAAGGTCTTCAATTACTAATTCGCTCAAGGTGATCCTTCCTGTGGGAGATGCACATAGACATCGCCATCAATTACTTCGACTTGGTAGGTGTTCATCGGCCTTGTGGCAGGAAGTGAAATTGCCTGCCCAGTTTTCAAACAGAACTGTGCGCCATGTTTCCAACATTCTATGGTTAAGTCTTCGGCATGTATTGGTCCTTCTGACAAGGCATAATTTGCATGTGTGCACATATCACTAAAGGCATATACTGAACCGTTAATGTACGTTACCGCGATACGTAAGCCTTCTATTTCAACTCTTTTTGCTTTCCCCTCATGCACATCTTTCAAAGGGATCAATTGAATTTTCCGGCTTAAAGCTTCATTTTTATTTTGCAGTACCATCATGAAGCCCTCAAATTTTGTTTTTGGGACAATAGTTCTAGGATCCACTCGTTGACATCTTCTATAGGAAGTTTATTAACTACTTCATTGATGAATCCTCTTACAATCAGTCTGTCAACCGATTCTGATGGAATTCCTCTAGTCTCAAGGTAAAAGCGCTGGTCATCGTCTACTGGACTTACGGTTGAGGCATGACTACACCTAACGTCGTTATTCTCTATTTGAAGATTTGGGACAGATTCGGCCCAAGTTTGATCGCTAAGTTTTATTGTTCGGTTTGTCTGATATGCATTAGTTCCTGCTGCTTCTTTATGCACTTGGATAAGACCGGTATAGACAGACGTAGCTTGATCATCAAGGACGCCTTTGAATAAAAGGTTACTTTGAGTATCTCGACCTACGTGTTCCTGGAAAGTTCTGTAGTCAAGTGTTTGAGATCCGGTGCCATGATAGATAGCTGAAAGGTTGCCTGTTGCCCCCCTGCCTAGTAGCCGACAATGAGTTTCCATTCGCCCATACAGTCCGCCTATACCTACTGTGGCTCCATTGAATAGTGCCTGTTGCCCTACTGATACGTCTAGATTTCCTATTTGCCAGACTTTTAAACCAATGTTTTGTACTTGTTGGTATTTGACGGAGGCTCCATCTCCAACATTGACCTTAGTTTCGGGGATAGAAAGGCTATCAATATCGTTACTATAAAAAATCTCCACTATTGAAACACTTGCTCCAGATCCAACCTCTATATGCAGTTGGGGAAATGTCATCGCTTTGGTGGCAGATAATTTATTATGAATAATAATTGGTTGATTGATAACCGTTCTTTCTGGGATTTTAACAATTATCGGGTCTGGCGAGAATGCTAGATTCAACTGCGAGAAAAAGTCATGTGCAGCTTTGAAATCATAAGCTTCATCAAATTGATTAATTTGAAGTATCTCATAATCTCCTGACTCGCTATGGGCTAACAAAAACCCATCAACAAGTTCAATATAATTTTCCCGTGGATTATTAAAGTTTTTGTCGTCGTTGACATTTATTTCCGAGACATCTGTAACTAACTCATAATCATCAAGTTTGAGTTTATGTATCGGGCTATATCGCCATTTCTCTTGTTGGCCTGTTGGAAATTGAATTTCCTGTGCAGTTAGGATTGCATCTTTTCGAATTGCCTTAAGCCAATCTTGGCCCGAAAGATTCTCGATTAATTCAGGTGCGTTCAATTTTTCCTCGCAGAGTTCACGTTTCAGCTATCCATTTAACAGTTGACTTTTTAAATCCTATCGTGCTGGAGCAAATCCGTGACTGTCGGCTACTTCTTTCAAAAAGATGTTTTGATTTCGATCAACAGGAAGTGTTCCCATGATTAAGTGTTACCGTATTGGAGTGCTTCCTCTGATATGTATTGACGTTGACGGTACCCTTATCGGTTCCTCTGGATCTCCTACCTCAAATGTATTAAATACTATTCAAATGGCTATTTCTAAAGGACAACTACTTGCCCTATCTACTGCGAGAGGGGCTATGGGCCCAACATTAAAATACGCCAAAGCGCTGAACCCAAATGGATGGCATATTTTCCATTCAGGCGGGGCTCTTCTTCATACTGGGTCAGACGAAGTCGTTGATCATGCTCTTCCTCAACGAATAGTGGACTTAGCGCTTGAAGTCAGTCAGAAGAACAACTGGGCTCTTGAGTTCTACAGCGCGCGAGATTATGTAGCTGGCGACCTGACTGGATCTGAAGGGGCCCTAGATGTTTCAGGAGAATCTAACCTAGCTATCGCCCATTCAAAAATGTTGGGTATAGAGCATGTATCTGGTGCCCCTTCAGACCTTTCTGGTGAAATAGTTCGAGCGCAATTCGTTGTTGCGAAATCATCTACAGAAGAGGTCCAGGAAGCCATGTCTGGATTCGGAAAAATTACAGCTGCAACTTCTCCAGCGTTACCTGGTGTTGCTTTTATTTCTATTACTGATGAGAGAGTCGACAAGGGTTCCGCCATCTCTTATCTTGCTTCAATATTAGGCATTAACGTTTCTAGTGTCATGATGGTTGGTGATGGCCTAAATGACCTGGATGCTTTAAACGTAGTTGGTCATCCCGTGGCTATGGGAAACGGTCACGCTGAAGTTCTTTCGATTGGGAAATATATCGTTGGCTCCGTAGAAGATGACGGCCTTTGCGATGCAATTGAATTGTCTTGGAAGCTTTGAGGTCTAGCCTTAGCCGACAGACCCTTCCATTTGGAGTTCGATGAGTCTGCTCCACTCAACTGCATACTCCATGGGCAATGTTCTCGTTACAGGCTCTATGAAACCGTTAACAATCATTCCTGTTGCTTGTTCTTCTGTTAAACCTCTACTCGTAAGGTAAAATAGTTGTTCATCGGCAACTTTAGAAACTGTTGCTTCATGACCGACAACGGCATCTTTAGAACCTATTTCCATGTATGGATAAGTATCACTAATTGAATCTTCATCAAGAATTAATGCATCACATTGAACATGGCTTTTGCATCCATAAGCATCGTCTTCAACACGAACCAGGCCACGATAACTTGATCTGCCACCATTTTTAGAAATTGATTTTGAAACAATTTTTGATGTCGTTTCAGGAGCTGCATGTGTCATCTTCGCACCAGCATCCTGATGTTGCCCTGCTCCAGCATAGGCTACTGAAAGAACTTCACCTGAAGCTTTTGGGCCTACCATCACTACTGCAGGGTATTTCATAGTGAGGCGACTACCTATATTGCCATCGATCCATTCCATGTGTCCTTCAGCTTCAACAATGGCTCTCTTAGTCACGAGATTAAAAACGTTACTGGACCAATTCTGAATAGTCGTATAGGTAACTCGTGCTGATTCCTTCACAATAATTTCTACTACAGCAGAATGTAAAGAGTCAGTGCTATAAACAGGTGCGGAACATCCTTCTATATAGTGCACCTTTGAGCCTTTATCAGCAATGATCAAAGTTCTTTCGAATTGGCCCATGTTCTCAGCGTTGATACGGAAATAGGCTTGGAGAGGCATTTCTACCTCAACTCCCTCCGGCACGTAGATAAATGACCCTCCAGACCAAACAGCGGAATTCAATGAAGAAAACTTATTATCATTTGGAGGTATAACTTTTCCAAAATATGCACGAACAATCTCCGGATACTCTCGCAAAGCGGTATCCATATCACAGAAAATTACGCCTTGTCTTTCAAGATCTTCCCGATTCTTGTGGTACACAACTTCTGATTCATACTGTGCTGTCACTCCGGCTAAGTATTTACGTTCAGCTTCTGGGATACCTAGTTTTTCGTAAGTGTCCTTTATAGATTCCGGGACATCCTCCCATTCATCAACTACTGCTTCGCTCGGTTTTATATAGTAGTAGATATCATCAAAATAAATTTCTGACATGTCGCCGCCCCAATTAGGCATGGGCCTTTTCTCAAAAAGTCCGAGAGACTTAACTCTAAAATCTCTCATCCAATTGGGTTCGCCTTTCATCCAAGAAATTTCTCGCACTAGATCTTCATTTAGACCTTTTTTAGGTTTAAAAACGTAATCTTCATCATCACTCCACCCCAGTTGATATTTACTTAAATCAATGCCGGTGTTTGTTTCAGTCATGAACTTCCTTACTTGAAGTGTTTCCTATAGTGATACTAACAATCTATCTGAGTCTCTGTGGAGTTCTACATTGAATTCAATGCTTATTTATTTGTCAATCTATTCTTCGAAGGTCATCCCGGAACCATTTTGCCCTCGCTACATATGAATCTACTCCAAGAGATATTTCTTCTTGATTAGCAAGCCCTTCTCGAATTTTTGCTGGGATACCAAGAGCCATCGCGCCCTCAGGTACTACAGTTCCTCCAGTAACAACTGCATTTGCTCCAACAAGAGCGCCTCTTTGTATGACAGCGTTATGCAGGACAACAGAGGCGGTACCCACCAGCGAATCATCTTCTACAGTGCATCCCTCAAGATGTGCTAAGTGCCCTATCGTGCAATTATTTCCTACAACCGTTGGATACACGGGTGTGGTATGCAGAACAGCACCATCTTGAATATTGCTTCTATTTCCTATCCGAATGACTCCATCATCTCCTCGGATCACTGAGCATGCCCAAACAGATGACTCAGACCCAATTGTAACATCTCCGATAATTACCGCATCTGGATGGATGTAGGCTGTTGGATCAATGTTTGGCTCTAGATCACCTAACGCATAAATGGGCATAGTTTTAGCTTCCTGTTAGCTCGGTAAATGAACCGTAGCTTCCGCCAAGGAAAAGTAGCGGACCATCTTTTTGGTTTTCAGATCCGATCCTTTGGACTTCTCCGATGACAATATAGTGGTCGCCGGCATCATGGATATCGCCGATAGAGCAGTCTACCCAAGCGACACAGTCCTTAATAACTGGTGAGCCAGTAGCTTCCTTTCTCCATTCAATAGAATCAAATGGATCTTTTGATTTGTCAAAAAAACTATTACTAAGTTCTAGCTGCTTCTCGTTAAGCACATTCACACAATACGACCCGGTGGCAGCAATTCGCTCCCAAGTTTTTGAATTTTTTGCAGGCATGAATTGAACGAGCACTGGGTCAAGTGAAACTGAACCAAATGAACCGATGACCATAGCAAAGGGCCCTTCGTTATCATTTGCGCTTACTAAGGTGACCCCCGTTGGGTAATTCCCAAGTATCTGCCTAAATGCTACTTCATCAATATCGGGTTTTCCCATAGCTTTTCCTGCCCTTCCTCTTCTTATTTCCTAGCAACTAGACACTACCTCAGAGATCTCTTACTAGCACCTATAAAAAACTCTTGACTTCTATATTTTCTATGTGCGTGAGTTTACAATTTCCAGAATGGCAACGAAAATGTTAGATTTTTCTTATGGGTTCAGAAAAACCTCTTTTAGAGGATGGGTATTTTGCTTTCGTAAAGGAAGACTGCCCTACGTGTACGCTTATCGAGCCAGTTCTTGCTCAAATAGCAGCATTAGGTCTTCTTAAAGCCGCTTATTCGCAAGACAATCCAAACTTTCCTGCCTTAGAAATTACTAAAAGTGATATGGATCTAGAAGTTAGTTTTAAGTACGAAATAGATACAGTTCCAACCCTAATTAAGGTAAGCAATGGAGAGGAAACTGAAAGAATAGTTGGCTGGTTAAAGAGCGAATGGGAAGCTTTCTGCGGAATTGATGAACTTGACACAACTGGGATTAGCGAATTCAGTCCGGGTTGTGGTTCCCGAAGCGTTGACCCTGATTTAGAACCATTATTGCGAGAGAAATTTGGTTCTGGCCTTCGCAGTCAATTAGTTGAATTTGCTTCGAGAGAGGATGAATTTGAAGCTATGTACGAACTTGGCTGGTCTGATGGGCTGCCCGTTGTTCCTCCAACTGAAGATCGCGTAATAGAAATGCTTAATGGGACATCTCGCTCCAAAGATGAACTCATCGCTATTGTTCCACCTAATCTAGATCCAGCAACTGTTGAGAAAATTGCGATTAACGCTGTAATGGCTGGTTGTAAGCCTGAATATCTGCCTGTTGTCATAACTGCTTTAGAAGCAGTTTGCACTGATGAATTCAATATGCATGGTCTACTAGCTACGACTATGCCTGTTGGACCTGTGTTATTTGTTAATGGGCCCATACGAAATGAAATTGGAATGAACTCAGGCATGAATTTACTTGGGCAGGGTAATCGCGCAAACAGTACAATCGGAAGAGCTGTTCAGTTAATCATTCGTAATGTAGGAGGGGGAAGACCTGGTGAGGTTGATAGGGCAACTCACGGAAGCCCTGCGAAAGTAGGATTATGCTTCGCTGAAGATGAGGAAGGATCTCCATGGCCTTCATACTCGCAGGATTTAGGTTTTGGACCTAACCAGAATACTGTGACAGTCTTTCCTGGCGAGGGACCTAGAGTCATAGTAGATCAGTTGTCCAGGTTTCCTGATGAGCTTGCTCGCAGTTTGGCTCAAGGATTGATTGGGAATGTTCATCCAAAATTAGTTTTAGGATTTGACGCTATTCTTATAATTAGCCCGGAGCATGCAGATCGGTTTAAGAAAGCAGGTTGGTCAAAAGAGGAAGTAAACGAAGCGATTATCAGCCATACCATTCGGGAGAGTGATTTGCTCCTTCGTGGCGTCGATGGCGTAGCCGAAGGCTTGGATTCTGGTTTTACTGGTTTACAATTACCTAAATTTCGCCCTGATAGCGGTTTAGTAATTGTGTATGGTGGAGGTAGAGCAGGTTTATTTTCAACCAGTATCGGGGGGTGGCTTTCTGGTTCCAAGGGAAGTCAATACGTGACAAGGGAGATACAGATATGAGTTTAAAAGTCTTAGATCCGACTTCAGAAGAATTCCCGTCTGAAGTTGGAAGTCCTGATCGATTATCCTCCATTGATGGAGCAACTATTGGCTTACTTGACATCAGCAAACCTAGAGGCGACATATTCCTTGATACTCTTGAGTCTTTATTAAATGAAGGCGGGGCGAAGACTAGGCGCTTTATGAAGCCAACTTTTACGAAACCTGCCCCTGTGGATCTTAGACATGAGATAGCAAGTCAATGTGATGCAGTTATTGAAGCTTTAGCTGATTGAGGTAGTTGCACGACATGCAGTGTGCATGACATAACAGATCTTCATAAAAGAGGTGTCCTCGGGGTGGTAGTAGCTACTGAGGAATTTATTTCTGCAGCTGAGGGACAATCTAAAGCTCTAAGATCATCCGTAGAGTGCGTATTCACCAAGCACCCTATACAAGATCGAACTGATGAGGAAATGAAAGACCTTGCCTATAAGGCCTTTGCACAGGTTGTTAACGCTCTTACGAGTTGACTTTCGTTAATCATTTCAAATACTTAGATAGATCTCCGTTTTCTTCGATTTCTAGATTTGTGCTTCCAAGAAAGAATGCGAATTTTTTGAGTGCACTATGTGCCGATTTCCCCACGGTCCTTGCATTTGATTCTTCCTCTAAGAATGCCCCTAACACGTTAAGCGATTTAGTGTTCCGCCTGTTTGCTAAATCAAATCTGGCGACTATTTTGTCTTCGAGAAGATACGGCATGACATAGTATCCATATTGCCTTTTGATTTTTGGTTTATAAATTTCAAGTTTGTAGTCAAAATCAAAAAGACGTTTTAGGCGCTTTCGGTTCCAGACAATTGGATCAAACGGAGTCAGCACCGTTGAAGCATTAATTTCTCTAGGAATCTTAGTACTTTTCATCACGTAAGCTCCTCTTTTCCAACCTTCAACGTTGATTTCCTTTACAATGCCTTCCGCAACAAGATCGTCTAAAAACTGAAGTGCGTTAGGGTGGCGAATCCGAAAGTAATCAAACACATCTAATGCCGTTCCTACACCCAGTGCTTCTATCGCTGAGACGAATAGCGCTTTCACCGCAGTTTCTTCAGAAGGCGTAGGAGTTGACAGTATTTTTTCTGGGACTATACGGGACAGGAGGTCATATTTTTTTTCAAAGTTGCCCCCTCTTCGTATTCCTAATTCCCCAATTCTGTATAACCAATTCAATATCAACTGCCCCTTTGACCGGCTACCCCAGCCAGTACTCTTTATAGGCTTTGGATCTTTTAAATTTTTAGCTTCTAAAGGACCGAACATTTCTACTTCACGCAAGATTTGCTTAACGTACTTTGGGTCTTCAGTCGCTACTTGATAAAGACCCTTCCACGTCTCCCCTTGCTGAGCTCTAGATTTAAGAAAACGAAAATATGGTTCCGTTTCTATAGATGCAATACTTGCTTCATGCGCCCATAATTCAAACCACTTATCTTCCTTATAAGCAATTCTGTTATAGAGATTAATATCGTAATTTCCTAATCGAGAAAAAAAGGGGACATATTGGCTACGGAGAACTATTGGTACTGCGTCCAATTGAACAACTCTCATTAGGTTCATGGCCTTCTTCATTTGACTGGCAGTCACCTGAGATTTCGGCAATGCTTTCCCAAAACCTTGCGCCCCTAAGGCAAGTTTTCTTGCTTCTGATAACGAAAGAGAATCCACCGGAGGAATTTACCATTTATTTAGGTAAAGAAAACTCCCCTTTTCCATTTTCAATTACTAAACCATCATTAATAAGTCGATTTAGAACTCTAAAACACCTATCTGAATCTTCAGGCCAACCCATAACAGTTCCGATTTCTTCTATCGTGACATCTCTGCCTCGTAGCTCTTCAACTAACTTCCCTCTACCTTGTCGGTCCGAACCCACAAAAGGTTCTGCTTTAGACATTGAACGTTCCGGATTCAAAGAGGGATCAGGGATTTCAGGATTATTTACCCAGGCACAGTTATCGCGGAGAGGACATATACGGCAATTTACTTTTTTTGAGGTACAGATTGTTGAACCGATTTCAATCATTGCTTGATTCCACCTCCACCCATCATGAGCGGGTAAATTTCTATCGGCAATTTCTTGGCTTTCACCATTAGATAAAAATTTTCCTTCGATACGACTCAGAACTCTCCTAACGTTTACATCTACGACGGCTACATCTAGCTCAAAAGCAAAAGACAGGATTGCACGTGCTGTGTACTCGCCTATTCCAGGTAGGGAACGTAAAGCTTCAAGCCTGTTAGGAATAGCCCCATCGTATTGGCTAACAATTATCTGAGCGGTGGAATGTAAATTTTTTGCCCGCCTGTTATAGCCAAGACCACTCCATAATTCAATTACTGCCGCAGGCGTGCTTTCGCTGCAAGAGTATACAGTTGGAAACCTACGGAGAAATTTTTGGTATTTTGGAATAACACGTTGAGTTTGCGTTTGCTGAAGCATAAATTCGCTAACAAGAATTGCCCAAGGATCGCGGGTTTGCCGCCACGGAAAGTCTCTTTGTTTAGATTCCCACCATTTAAGTACTTGCTCTTGTGTACTACTGTGCATCAAACAAGAACGTAGCCCTAAGATTGATGCATGGCATATATTAAAGAGCAGAAATCTGAATTAGGGTTCAAATTTTTTTTTCTTATTCTTCTGTTTGGGCTTTGCACCCACCTTCTAGCATTTGGCGCTAGTCCAATATTGGCTGAAGAGAATCCTAGCTCTGATGGAGTAAAGGTTTTTCAAAGCGATGATGGGAATAGCATTATTCCAAAACCTGGTTCTGGGACTCCTCCTTCAAGCGCTACTGATAGAGGCGGGGCTTTACAACTTACTCTTTTGGGCCTTTTAGTCTTGTTTCCAATTGTTGCGATCTTAAGTGTCCGGCGACAAAGCAGGAATTTGCGACATAGAAAGTAGATTTATATTAGTTACTTTCTCCTAAAGAATAGTTGTTATCCAACATGCTGAGAATTGTCTCTGTTTTTTTGATAGCCGTTTCATAAATGTTCCTTGTGTAGTTACTGATTTCGTCAGCCTCGAGCGCTAGAGGCAAAGGAATAATTGTAAAATCTGACCTGTCAACTCTGGTTGGCATGATTGAGAGATCAACCACATTATGAACCTGACCGCGAATTCCTTCTATATCGACAAAAACTACGAGGCCATTTTGTGTTTCTTCTGGACAACAATTTGCAGATTGATTTGATAAGAAATTTCCCAAACCATATATAACTGGCTTTTGGTTTATCGTTCCTATTGGTTGTATCACATGGACATGGCTTCCAACTATTAAGTCCACATTTGGGTTACTTAGCAATTCATTCGCTAGATTTTCCTGTTCCGTTGACGGAATAGCTTGGTATTCTTCTCCCCATTGCAGACTGACGATGATAAATTCTGCCCCAAAATTCCGTGCGATTTTTGCTTCGTGAAGTATGGCTGCACTATCAATTTCATCTACAAGGAATGGGAATTGTTTAGGCAGAATAAATCCATTGAGCCCATACGTGTACGAAAGGTGAGCTATCACAATGTCATTCACTAAATAAAAGGTGGGAATTTCCTTTTCATCAAATGTGCGAGCCATTCCTGCCCATTTGAGGCCAGCAGCTTCTAATTGGTTGATAGTTGAGAACACTCCCAGAACGCCTTTATCCATTGAGTGATTAGACGCAGTTGAACAGCCGTCATATCCGATAGCGGCTAAATTCTCCGCAAGCTCTTTCGGGGCATTAAATATTGGATAGCCGGAGAGTTCAAGATTATCTGAGGATATAGGCGTTTCTAGGTGACAGATAGCAAGATCAGCTTCGCTAATAATACTTTTGACTCGAGAAAACATCGGTTTGTAGTCATAGATCTCTCGAGGAGCTCCATAAAGTTTCGCTCTCTCAAATACGGCGGTGTGGCTAAGAATATCTCCTGTAAATGCCAGTCTTGCATTACGAGGAGTAGGAGTAGGAGTAGGAGTAGGAGTAGGAGTAGGAGTAGGAG
>CENX01126191.1_pt1 | contig 74831 bp, 65 predicted proteins | sample 361321 | NCBI WGS metagenome assembly CENX01 (sample SAMEA2619678, study PRJEB7988) | marine metagenome | isolation source: saline water (ENVO:00002010), including | reverse complement strand
CGTCCCTCGGATGACGTTAGCGAAATACATGGAAATGTTTACATGGGGCGGGTCGAAAATGTCTTACCCGGAATGGAAGCAGCTTTTGTTGATATAGGAACTCCAAAGAATGCGGTTCTCTATCAGAGCGATTTAGCTCCAACCGGAAAGGAAAATAAAAATGAGATCGTCCGGATTGAAAGTGTTCTAAAGAATAAAGAAACTGTCATGTGTCAAGTTACGAAAAACCCGATTGCCCACAAAGGAGCTCGTTTAACACAAGAAATTTCCTTAGCTGGGCGGTTCGTTGTGCTTGTCCCGAACAGTTCAACTTTTGGTATTTCTAAACGGCTTCCAGAAAGGGAGAGAAAGCGGTTGCGGCAAATTCTTGAAAAGGCAAAGCCTGCTGAACATGGAGTTATATTGAGAACAGCGGCGCAGCATATAACTAAAGAAGAAATTGAACAAGATGTAGCTCGGTTACTAGAACAGTGGAGAAGTATTGAAAACGCTGCTGGGATGTCAAAGGCGCCCTCTCTTCTTTACAGGGAACCTGAAATGCCGTTTCGAATGATTCGCGAAGAGTTTAATAAAGAGTACCGTTCAGTAGTGGTTGATGATGTTTCTTTATATGAGGAAACAAAAGCTTATCTAAATAGTATTGCACCTGCTTTGGCTGAGAGGATTGAATACCATGATCCCGATTCTCAGAGTATTCCTCTGTTTGAACGTTTCTATATTGACGAGCAGTTAGCAAAAGCGCTTGATACTAAGGTATGGCTTCCTTCCGGAGGGTCGCTGATCATAGAACATACTGAAGCGCTTACTGTCATCGATGTGAATACAGGAAAAAACGTCGGATCATCAAGCCTTGAAGAAACGGTGTATCGAAATAACTTAGAAGCTGCAAAAGAGGTTGCACACCAATTGAGATTAAGGGATATCGGCGGAATTATCGTTATTGATTTTGTTGACATGGAAAAAGCAAAACACAAAGAAGACGTTATTAAAACATTCCGCAGTGAGTTAGCAAGGGACAAAACGCGTACGCAGGTGTTTGGGATCTCGGAACTAGGGCTTGTTGAAATGACTAGGAAAAGAATTGGTGAGGGCTTAAAGCAAACTTTCCAAAAAGCCCAAGAATAAATACTCTTCTCTTGTTAGATTGTCGGTATTTCGGAGGATTTCCATTAAGATTGTAACCTATGTATGCAGTAGTAATTTCCGGTGGAAAACAGTACAGAGTAGAAGAAGACCAAGTTCTAGACGTTGAACTGGTAGGCGAAGAAGGGTCCTCGGTTGACCTTGTGCCTGTCATGCTAGTTGACGGGAAAACTGTCCTAGCCACTCCAAGTGAACTACAAGACGTTGAAGTGAAGGCAGAAATTCTAGGAAGAAAAAAAGGAAAAAAAATCAATGGTTTCACCTATAAAAATAAGAGTAACCAGCGACGCCGATGGGGTCATCGTCAAAATTATAACGAAATAAAAATTACCCAAATTTCAAGGAAGAGTTGATATGTCAAAAACTAAAGGCGGGGGTTCAACACGAAATGGTCGCGATTCAAATGCGCAACGCTTAGGGATTAAAGCCTACGACGGTACGAGAGTCTCCGCAGGTTCAATTCTCGTTCGACAGCGAGGAACTAAATTCCATCCAGGTAACAATGTTGGAAAAGGTGGAGATGATACGTTGTTTGCTACAGCAGACGGACACGTCAAATTCGGTTCGCGACGCGGGCGTAAACTCGTTGACGTCATTGTAGATTAGCTCAATTCTAAATTCCTCTTCTCCTTTCTCTAACTCAAGTAAGATTTAATTTCTTAGGAGCGAAGTGTCGAACTTTGTAGATGAATGCGGGCTTAATGTAAAAGCAGGAGATGGTGGCGCTGGTTGCGTTGCCTTTAGACGCGAAGCCCACGTTAACCGCGGAGGCCCAGATGGAGGCGATGGAGGCAACGGAGGCGATATATGGCTAGTCGCTGATCATAATGTCGCATCGCTCTTAGCCTTCCGTGACTACCCACACCGAAAAGCAGAGAACGGGGGACATGGTAGCGGGAAGAAAAAACACGGGGCTAATGGTGATTCTGTAGATGTTGCGGTTCCAGTCGGCACAATCGTAAGAGATTCCGATGGTAACTTATTGGCAGATCTCTCTGTATCAGGGTCAAAATGGCTAGCTGCAGCCGGTGGTGTTGGCGGAAAAGGAAACACTCGCTTCTTGAACAACAGACGAAGAGCACCAAGCTTTGCTGAACAAGGAGAACATGGAGAAGAACAATGGTTGAAATTAGAGTTGAAACTACTTGCTGATGTCGCGCTAGTTGGATTCCCAAACGTAGGGAAAAGTACACTTATCTCTCGTCTTTCCTCAGCCAAACCAAAAATCGCCGATTACCCATTTACAACTCTTGTTCCAAACTTAGGAGTAGTCCGAACAGACGACGATTTTGAAATGATTATCGCTGATATTCCAGGTTTAATAGAAGGAGCAGCTGACGGAAAGGGACTAGGCCACCAATTCCTTCGCCATGTTGAGCGTGCACGAGTTTTAGCTGTTCTTCTGGACCTAGCACCATACGATTCTCAAACGCCAGAAAAGCAACTGGAGATTCTTCTTGGAGAGCTTGAGCGATACAAGCCTGAACTTTTGAACCGTCCCCGGGTAATTGTTTCATCTAAGAACGACGTGGCGCAATATGATCCCATTTCTCAGAGTCTCATCATTTCATCCGTTACTGGTGAAGGATTGAACGCTTTACTAACCGAACTACAGGTTCTGGTTGCGGAAGCAAGAAAGCAAGAACTCGTTCCTACTGAAAAAACTGTGATACATAGACCGATGCCCAAGGGTATTAGAGTCGTTAATGACGGTCAGATGTTCGTGGTCGTTGGTAGGGCAGCTGAACGCGCAGTGTCACTTAACGATCTAACAAATATTGAAGCGTTAGAATATGCCCAAAGTTCTCTTAGTAAGTTAGGTGTTGAAAAGGCACTCAAAAAAGCTGGAATTAGAAATGGTGACCTTGTTAAGATTGGCGATTTAGTTTTTGACTATTCTGACGATGATAGTTTCCTGATCGAATAGAAGGATCTAGCTAAATAGCAGAATTTAGACATTACTTCTGCGACAATAGGTATGTGACTGTAATAGTTAAAATAGGAACGTCATCGCTTGCGGATCTTTCAGGAGCTATCAAAATTGAAGCGATTGAAAAATTATGCTCAGAGATAGCTGTGGCTCGCGAAAATTTTGAAAGAATAATTCTCGTAAGCAGTGGTGCTATCGGAGCAGGTTTACCCGCCTTAGGGTATGTGGGGATTAGGCCAACAGACCCTCGTGTTCTCCAAGCAGCTTCTGCTGTAGGGCAACCACGACTCATGGCAACTTACTCAGAAATTTTTTTAAAATACGAAATTGAAGTAGCCCAATTGCTTATGGCGCCCGACGATTTTTTTGTACGAAAACGTTATCTCCACGCAAAAGCTACTATCGAAGAACTCCTTTCTGCTGGAATATTGCCTATCGTAAATGAAAATGACGCTATTGCCGATGATGCGATTAGGTGGGGGGATAACGACAGAATTGCAGCGCTCTTAGCTCAACTGGTAAATGCAAATCATTTATTGATGTTGACTGACACAAAGGGTATTTATTCTCGCGATCCTAAGATGAGCAACGAAGAGGAAGCAGAACTAATTCATCAGATTGATTCGCAAGAAGATCTAGTAGCTCAAATAGGAGGTTCTAGTAACGCTCAAGGCAGTGGCGGGATGGCTTCTAAACTAGCTGCCGCTCAGATGGCATCTTGGGCAGGTGTGACAACAACGATTGCCGCAGCTACACAAGTGAATATTGTTATTGATGCATTGCAGAAAAAAACTGATGTAGGGACGACGATTCACCCTCACCCGAAACCTCTTTCAGCTCGTAAATTGTGGATCGCTTTCGCTTTAGAAACAAAGGGAAAAATCACAATTGATAAAGGTGCTCAACGGGCAATTATAGAGGAGGGGGGATCACTTCTATCTGTAGGAATAATTAAAGCGGAAGGTGAATTTGATGAGAGTGATGCTGTTGAGATTTTGAATATTGAAGGCGAAACTATTGCGCGGGGCTTATCCAGTATTGATTCACATGGCCTAAATGAAGTGCTTTCGAGAAAACCTGATGAGCTTAGTGGGGTTAAGTCTAACGAAATTATTCATAGAGACCAATTGGTTCTTTTAGTAGGTTAACGACGTATTAAAGATCTGGGAATGCGAAACGCTTTCAAGAATTTCGCAGATGTAGGTGATCCAAGTGCGAGTGAAATGAAGAGATAGATGCATCCACTGACTCCTAAACTTACTGGAGCACTTAGAAAAGGGGTTAAGTCATCTAGAAAGTACGTTAGTAACGATGCAGATATTCCAGCTGTAATTGCTGGGAAGAGAAAATAACGTCGGTTCTTTCGCTGTTGTGCTTTGACCGAGAGGTTTTGATTTATTTTTCTCTTCAGTAAAAAAAACTCAACCCAAGCGCCTAAAGCACTTCCTAAAGCGAGACCAACGGCGCCTAACCTTTGCGGTGATGCATCTAAAGAACGAATAGCTTCAGAAAGTGGTTCAAAACTTGGTATGGTTCCAAGCTTGACGAAATGATCACTATCAATAGCTAACCGATCAAACTGAAACATTAATAGAAAACCTAAGATTCCTGAGCACAGAACTCTCACACTAGCTATTTTCGCAGGCCCTTTAACGTCACCTGTCGAGTAGCAAACATTTTGGTACAGGCGGCTAAACCCAGAGGCGCAAAGGCCAAGGCTGTAGGCTGCTAGAACAACCCAGATGTAAAGAGTGTCTTCGCTTGTAAATTTGCCCCTTTCAAAAAGCATAGATACCAAGGGCTTACCCATCGTGATAAATGCTGCAGTGGAAAAGAAAAGATAAAAAGCAATTCGTTCTGAACTTGTATCTAAACGTGTTTGAAGTCGCGAGGTGTTATCTCGGTCTCTTGAAAGCTCTGGTAAATCTGCAGAGATAATAGACATGACAAAAAGTCCAATAGGTAAGAGGTAAATGATCTGAGCCATCGACAAAGCTGTGAAAGCTCCGGTAGCTAAAAACCCAGCTAAGAATAGATCAAAGAAGGCTGAAAGTTGAATTGCGCCTCTGCCAAGTAAAGCTGGTACGAACTTGCGAAAAATTTCTTTAACCGGTTCTAAACTCCAATCAAAACCCAACCGTAACGTCGGAACAATTTTATGGATTGACGGCAACTGAATGCAGAACTGGAGAGCACCACCAATAAGGACCCCCCAAGCCGCCGCTTTTGCTATCTCGCTATCAGTCCAGTCAGCAGCCCATGCCAATATTGCAAAAACTACTTGAGCTGCGTTCCAGAGGACTGGGGCCGCAAACGCAAGAAAAAACTTCCTATGAGAGTTGAGGACCCCAAGACACCATGAAGATAGGACAATGAAGCCCAACCCAGCCCACATTATTCGGACTAAGCTCACTGTTAATTCAAAGGTGTCATCGGCAAGTAACGGTAATAAAGCTTTGGTTATCGGACGTGCAGCAACAATTCCTAAGAAGACGATAACAGCAGTCAATAACCCGAGTAGAGTCGCCACTACACCGGCAACAAGCCCAGCTTCGTCCTTTCTATCCTCGTCATCGGCTAAACGGCTATATACGGGTATGAAGGAGGCGGAGAGGGTTCCTTCCCCAAGTATATTTTGTAGAAGGCCTGGTATCTGAAGAGCAGCTTTAAACGCATCTGCTGCAACACGAGTGCCAAGAAAGGCTGCTAAAACAAGTTCTCGGATAAGTCCAGAAAATCTAGATATGAGAATGCCTAATCCGACCATAAGGGCTGGTTTCCCGCTACTTTCAGGAAGATTTCTCTCATTATCTGTATCGCTCACATGGCAATCCTACCGCTAAACACGTTATGACCGGATAACCTCATAAATAGCAAATACATTGCCTACAGTTCGCCTGTTTGGAATTATCCCCTCTACCCTCAGAAGATATGTCATACCGTTTTGAAAAAGTACAAAAAGTCCAAGAGGATCTCAGTAACGTTGAGTACCTCGCTGATGATGGAATAGCAGGGATAGTTTACTTAGGGGATAGACTTCAAAAACCAATTTTAGTCGAAGGCCCTGCAGGTACCGGTAAAACGCAGTTAGCTAAAAGCGTTGCAGAGATGACAGGCTCAAGACTTATTCGACTTCAATGTTATGAAGGCTTAGATGAATCAAAAGCACTTTACGAATGGAACTACAAGAAGCAACTACTCCGAATTCAAGCCGAGAGGAACACGAATGAATCTGGTTCCTGGGAAGATCTTGAAGAAGATATTTTTTCGGATGAATTTCTTTTAACCCGGCCGTTGTTGGAAGCGATTCGTTCAGAAGATCCAGTGGTCCTCTTAATTGACGAAGTCGACAGGGTGGAAATTGAAACGGAAGCCCTTCTGTTGGAGATATTATCTGACTATCAAGTATCAATACCCGAGCTTGGGACAGTTGAAGCACGGCAGATTCCATTGGTTTTCTTAACATCTAATAACACCAGAGAATTATCCGAAGCTTTAAAAAGACGTTGTCTTTTCCTTCACATCGATTATCCAGATCTTGAAAGAGAACGAGAAATTATTCTTACCAAGGTTCCAGATATTAACGAAAATCTTGGGGACCAAATAGCGAGAGTCGTAAGGACAATTAGAGATCTAGAACTTAAAAAAGCGCCATCGGTTTCAGAAACTCTTGACTGGGCACGTACTTTGGTTCATTTAGGCGTTGAACATATTGATGCGAAAACTGCAACAGAAACAGTCAATATACTTTTGAAATATCGTTCTGATATTGAAAAAGCGGTTAAAGAATTCTCGACTGATGAAGAGTTGAATTCTAACGAAGAATGAAAAATACCTCAACGTCAGGAACTCATTCACCGCTTTTAGAATTGCTCAATGGCTTTATCGTTGAGTTACGGGAGGCCGGTTTGCCTGTCAGTCTTACGGAAAATCTTGACGCCGTAGAGGCGGTCAAACACATACCAATCGATGAGCGAGAGACGTTCAAGTATGCATTAGCAGCAACGCTTGTAAAAAATCATGCACATTGGCGTGCTTTCGAAACCGTGTTTGAAGTCTATTTCTCTTTACGGGGTGCAGAATACGAATTGCAAGACGGTGAATGGAGTGATGATAATCCTGAACTTGAAATGCATGAAGAAGGCCAAAGTGGACAAATGCCCGGCCAGGGTGGCGGTCAAGAAGGTTTAACACAGGAGCAACTTGCTGAAATGTTATTCCAAGCTCTCGCCAAAATGGATCAGAATATGATGAGAGCAGTGGCTAGACAATCAGTGCAGCGTTTTGCTGGCATGGAGCCGGGGCGCCCAGTAGGGGGCACATACTACTTGTATCGGACACTAAGAAACCTTGATCTCGAAGGAGTACTGGAACGCCTTATAGACCAACATAAGCAAAATGAAAATGACGCTGATGTTTTGGAACAACGTTTACGAAAAGATGAGTATGAACATCGAATCGATCAACTCAAAAAAGAAATAGAAGCCGAGATTAGACGAAGGTTAGTTGCTGATCGAGGAGTTGAAGCTATGGCGAAAACTTTAAGAAAGCCTTTGCCAGAAGACGTTGATTTCATGCACGCAAGTAGAGAAGAGATGGTGTCTCTCCGACGAGCAATTTGGCCCTTGACGCGAAAACTAGCTGTTCGCTTAGCCAGAAAGCGAAGGCATGGAAGAAAAGGCCCCTTAGATTTTCGAAGGACTGTACGGCATTCCTTATCATATGGAGGAGTACCTGCAGAACCAAAATTTAAATACCCGAAACCTTCAAAGCCAGAAATTATGGTGATTGCTGATATCTCAGGTTCAGTCGCAGCCTTTGCACGCTTTACCCTTCACTTGGTTTATGCATTGAATAACCAGTTTTCAAAAGTAAGGTCTTTTGTTTTTATTGATGGACTTGACGAAGTAACGGATTATTTTGAGGGTGTTGATGATATCGCTCAAGCTATTCATCGTGTAAATACAGAAGCAGATGTTATCTGGGTAGACGGGCATTCTGACTATGGTCATGCTTTTGAAGTTTTCAACGAACGCTACGGAAAAGATGTAGGTCCAAAAACAACAGTGATGATACTTGGAGATGCGCGAAATAATTATCATGCATCCCAATCTTGGGTAATTAAAGAAATCGAAGATAAAGCTCGAAAAGTCTTTTGGTTAAACCCTGAACCTATAAGTTATTGGGATACAGGTGACTCAATCGTTAGTGAATACAGTGATCACTGCAACGGGATTTTTGAAGTTAGGAACCTTAAGCAATTAGAAGCATTCGTGGAGAATTTAGTCTAAATCTAAAGCTAATTTCTAAGTTGTTCCGATACATGGAATGCCAGTTCAAGGCTTTGGGATGCATTTAATCTAGGGTCGCACATTGTTTCATACCGAAGCGCTAAATCTTCGTCGGAAACCTTGTCTGCCCCTCCAAGGCATTCAGTCACGTCATCTCCAGTTAATTCAATATGTATCCCGCCGGCCCAACTACCAATTGATTTATGGATGTTAAAAAAACTTTTGGTTTCTTCTAGGACATCGTCAAACTCTCTTGTTTTGAGTCCAGACTCTGCAGTAAAGGTATTGCCATGCATCGGGTCGCAAGCCCAGACAACTGGATGGTTTGACTGTTCAACTGACTGGACAAGGTCTGGCAGTAATTCATTAACCTGCGAAGCACCCATACGAGTAATTAAAGTAAGCCGTCCCGGAATCTGATCGGGATTTAATGCTTCGCAAAGGCTTATCACGTCTTGTGGTGAAGCAGTAGGGCCAATTTTGCACCCAAGAGGATTATTCACTCCTCGGAGAAATTCAACGTGCGCCCCATCAAGTTGCCGAGTTCTTTCGCCAATCCACAGCATATGGGCAGAGCAGTCATACCAATTCCCGCTCGTAGAATCTTGACGTGTTAAAGCTTGTTCATAACCTAGCAATAATGCCTCGTGGCTAGTGTAGAAATCGACCTCGTGTAATGCGGGGTTATCTTTTGATGTGACTCCACAAGCTTTCATAAACGCCAACGCATCGGTAATTCCATCAGCTATTTGTTTGTATTGTGCTCCTGCAGGGCTTTTAGCAACAAATTCTTGGTTCCATGAATGGACCTGAGCTAGGTCAGCAAAACCGCCTCGAGTAAAAGCTCTAAGCAAATTTAAAGTTGATGAGCTTTGGTGGTAGGCCTGCAGCAAACGCTGCGGATTTGCTTTTCGAGCTCCGGCTTCAAAATCCGCATCATTTACAATGTGGCCACGAAACGAGGGAAGTTCTAAATTGTCTTTTGTCTCTGTTGGGCTCGATCGTGGTTTTGCAAATTGTCCAGCAATCCGACCTATTTTTACTACCGGTAGACCAGTTGAATATGTTAATGCGACTGCCATCTGTAGAATAACTTTTAGCTTGTCTCTAATAGAGTTAGCTGAAAGAGCATCAAACGACTCAGCACAGTCTCCTGCTTGAAGAAGAATTGCGTCCCCAGTGCAAACTTGACCTAACTGTTCTTGCAGGGTTCGAGCTTCCCCAGCAAACACGAGTGGAGGAAGGCTCGATATTTCTTTCAGAACATTTTCAAGTTCATTAGAATTTGGCCAATCAGGTTGTTGGTCAACTGGAAATTCTTTCCATGTATGGGGCGTCCAATTATTCGTCACCTAATAAGTCTCTCGTTATATGGCGCAGATCACAACTGATTTAACGTATTGGTCAATAAAACTGTCCAAATTTGATCTAAGCAGCGTCGATATCAGCTTGATCGGGGGCACTCTCACGAACAATATTGACTGCGCGTTTGACTAGCCTACGGGCTGCTTCAGCAGTTACACCTAACTCTTCTCCAACTTCACGATAACTTCGCTTTCGTCCATCTTGGAGTCCAAATCGTTGTTCAACAGCGTAGCGAGCTCTATCATCGAGAACATTTAGAAGGTCGTATACCATCGTTTCTCTAGCCTCTTCCATCACTGCTTGTTCTGGACCTGGATTGACATCTGGAAGTAAATCAACGAGTTCGTTACTGTCATCATCACCGATAGTTCTATCTAATGAGGTTGGCGTTGTTAATCGATGAAGTCGAGCATGTTCCTCATCTAACTCATCACCATCGCCTGAAACTTGCCTAAGGGCTGCTCTTAAGCTCGCTGAACGGTCACCAGGAAGTCGCACTAAGCTGGCTTTTTGATCCAGCGCTCTTCCAATTGCTTGTCGAATCCAGAACGTAGCGTATGTTGAAAACTTGAAACCTTTTCTCCAATCAAACTTATCTACGGCATGTTCAAGTCCAAGATTTCCCTCTTGGATAAGATCGAGCAATTCCATGCCAGCAGGAAGTGGGTATCGGCGAGCAACGCTTACTACAAGGCGGAGGTTAGCTCTTATGAACCTGTCTTTTGCTTCAGCTGCTTTTCTATCAGCACGTTTTAATTCAATGCCTTTTTCGCCGTCAGCTAGACGTTGTCTTGCTTCTACGCCTTTTTCGATAATTTGCGACAGTTCGCGTTCTTCTGCTGCAGTTAGCAAAGGAACAAGTCCTATCTCGTTTAAATATTGTCCTACTGAATCACTCATATTCTTTTTCTTCTCACTATGGGGGGTTGGTCTGGTTTCCCAGAATTTTGTACAACAATTTTTTTAACCCTAAATCATCTAACGGATCGGGGGGATCTTGATGATGGATTTTGTTGTCTGTGCTTTTTGAAGCGCATAGCGCGTCAATTTACGACCCAAAAAGGCCCGTGGTTAAAAGCAAAACTACAATAATTGATAATTAAAGAAAAATCCAGCATTTCTATGATTTTTTTTAAATTCACTGGTTAAAGCTTGTTTTAAGTGAACATGTATCGCCTGAAGGGGAGCCTAGTAAACTTCCTTTGTGGAAAAAAAATCAGCTATCGGTGTGTTCGGAGGTACTTTTGATCCACCGCACTTCGGTCATCTAGAAGTAGGCAAATTTGTAGCTTCGGAAGTCGATTTAGAAAAAATAATCTATGTGGTAGCGAATGACCCTTGGCAAAAGACTGGGGAAATGGAAATTACCAATGCAAGTGATCGATATGCAATGGTTGAAATTTTGCTAGCTGAAGAAGCGGAACTAGAAGTATCCGATATTGAGATTGCTTTAGGTGGACAATCTATAACCACGCGTACTCTTCAAGCTCTCTCAATGTTGTATCCCAATCACAATTTTGAACTAATACTTGGTTACGATGCCGCCTTGGGTATCCAATCTTGGGAAAACTATGATGAGATACCTGCCTTAGCTGGCCTTATCGTCGTTGATAGGCCGGGTTTGCAACAACGCTTACCGGATTTCTTTGAATCAGCAACCCGATTAGAAGGTCCAAACATTGACATTTCTTCAGAAGAAATAAAAAAAAGATTAGCAAATGGTTTGGGAGTTGATGAAATGCTTCCTGCCCTTGTGGAGAACTACATTAAGAATAAATTGATTTATGGTAGCGAAACTTGAAGATGTCGGCTCAGAAGTTTCGGTGGTGGATGTTCGGTGTTCCAGTGGCACTCATAGTTTTGGCTGGAGCCATAGTAGCGTTAATTCTTAATGCTACGAATGCAATTTTGAATTCAGCAGACGGCGAGTTGACTGAGGTCATTCTGGACCCAACTGCTGAGGGTTATGAAATTTATATAACGCCTACCCCGTCTTACCTTGGGATAGTAGAAGATCAATCGGGAGAGCTAATCTCCGTGGTAGTAATTTCCCTATTCCCTAATGATATTGGAGGTTCGCTTATCGTGCTTCCATCTGAGCTTCTAATCGGAGAAGAAATGACTGCGGGCGAGATTTATAACATCAATGGGGTAGCAGGTTTAGAGCAATCAGTAGGCGATTATTTCACAGTTGGGTTTGATAGCACTGGTGTTCTTTCTAACGATTTCTGGATTGAGCATTTCTCGCAAATAGGGGAGATAACGGTAGAGATAGACGACCCTTTAACGACCTCAGAAGACGGTCAACAAATCGTCGTTTTCGATTCGGGAAATATATCTGTTGCTCCCGAAAGGCTAGATGATTTTATTGCTTGGGAGAACCCCTCTGAGTCTCCCTATAACCGTTGGGTTCGTAATCAAAGATTCTGGTCCTCATGGGTGGATCTTGTTCGAACAACTGATATTGATTTAGAGAATTCCGATAGTAGTGAACCTCAATTGATGAGAATGTTAGCTGCGCTGGGAAGAGGTGAAATGCTTTTATTTGAGCCACCATTAGTAGAAGAATCTTCATCAAGAGCAAGTTTCTCGACAAATAGAGACGATATGAAGAGTCTTATATTGCAAATGATTCCATTTCCTACATCTGCTTCAAGCGGATCACGCCCAAAAGTAAAGCTTCTTGACGGTATCGGAGGTCTGGATCTCCCAAATTCATACGTACCGCCTCTCGTGGCTAGTGGAGCGCAAATACTGCTGCTAGGGAATGCGGAGACATATGGGGTCGACAAAAGCCAGATAATTTATCACAACGAAAGTTTGCTTCCCCTGGTTAATGATTTTTCTAACGCCATATCAGGTGCTGAACTAACCTATGACCCTATTACAGAAACAGCTATTGACGTCACGGTTATAATAGGACGTAATTCTTTAGGGCTTGATTGATAGGACAATGATTGGTTGGCAGATATGAAGTCACAATGGATAGAACTTGCTTTACAGGCAATTAATGACAAATTGGGTGAAGAGACGTCAGTTGTTGATGTGGGCGATGTGATAGGAATCACAGACCATTTCGTCATAACTTGTGGAAGAAATACTAGGCAAGTACGTGCCATAGTTGAGGAGATAGAAGATGCGATAAAGAAAGGAACAGGACCAAGCCCTAAACGAATTGAGGGGCTTACGGATTTCAAATGGGTTCTCATGGATTACGGCGACTTTGTTGTTCATGTTTTTGATTTAAAGGAACACGAGCATTATCAACTAGATAAACTTTGGTCGGATGCCCCAACTGAGAAAATTGTGTAGGGCAATTTCCGGCTTTCTGTCTTGCAGTGAATAGTACAAGATAAAGTTACCAAGTTAAGGGGCTATAGCTCAGTTGGTAGAGCGCTTCCATGGCATGGAAGAGGTCAGGGGTTCAATTCCCCTTAGCTCCACAGGTACGAATAGAGAAAGTGATACAAGTTCGTTACGTCTTCAGCAAAGCATATTCATAATATTTGCGTGTATGAGAAGAAATCTAGTTCAATATATTAACGATTCTGACGTAGACACGGTATATTCTGCGTATGCCTGACGTGACTGACTCAACTTTTTCTGAAGAAGTTATTGAGCGTTCCAAGGTGCTGCCTGTCATCGTAGATCTGTGGGCACCCTGGTGTGAACCCTGCAAATCCTTGACTCCTATTATAGAAACGGTGATCAACAGAACAGATGGAAAAGTGGAGCTTGCAAAAGTTAACATTGACGAGAATCCACAAGTACGCGAAACTTTTCAAGTCCAAAGTATTCCTGCAGTCTACGCATTTAGAGATGGGGCTATAGTTGACGGTTTTATGGGGGCACAGGGCGAAGATCAAGTAACCGATTTCGTTAATAAGTTATTGCCAAGTGAGCAAGAGAAGATAATTGAAACTCTCCTAGAAGATGGTTCTGAAGAGAGTTTAGAAGAGATACTGACAGCTGTTCCAGATCATGAAGATGCAGTAATTGCTCTTGCAAGTCTTTATGTTGAAACAGATCGAAGTGAAGAAGCGCTTTCTCTTCTTCAGCGAATTCCCGAGTCGCCTAGAACAAGGCAGCTAACAGCAATAGCGCGCACGGGAGACGTGAAATTAGATGAGATTTTGGAAAGGTTAGAAGTCCTCTTGGAAGATGTAAAAGATGATGAGGTAGCACGACAGGAGTTTGTAGATCTGCTCGATGTACTCGGTCCAGAATCAGTTGAAGCTGGAAGTTACCGAAGGAAGTTGGCATCAAAGTTATTCTAAAATAACCTTTAGCTTTTATGTCGTGTATCTTTGAGGAATGGGAGCCCATGAAGCTGTTTACCTGATACGAGGAGATGACTCTTCCGTTATTGGTCGCGAAGTAACAAAGCTAACTGCCGAACTGATAGGCGATGGCGATCGTTCCCTGCTGCTTGAGGAGTTGGCAGAGCAGGATTACGAAGATGCTGAAGGCAATTTTTCTCTTGTGCCTTTGATAAACGCTGCACAAACTATCCCTTTCCTAACTGAGAACCGAATTGTTCTTGGTCGTGAGTTGGGGAGATTCTCCCGGTTGGAGGATATTGCTTCGTTACTTAGCTATCTTGAAAACCCACTTCCTTCTAATTCTGTCATTCTTGTTTGGGAAAAAGGACCGAAATTGCAACGATTAGGGCAAATACCCAAGAAGTTGCTTGAGGCGGTGAACAGCCATGGCCGCATAATTGATGCGCGTGTAGGTCGTAAAGCTAAGGAATGGATTATTGAACAAGTAGCAAGCTCAGGATTGAATTTCGATAGAGCTTCAATTGATCTCATAGTTGAGACTGTCGGAGAAGAGATTGCACGCGTACCCGCACTTTTGGAAACGCTGCGTTCAACATTCGGTGAAGGCAGTCACCTCAAACCTGATGATATCAATCCTTACTTAGGAGAACTTGGTGATGTGCCCCCATGGGAATTAACTGACGCTATTGCTAAAGGTAATCCAGCTTCTGCTTTAGAAACCTTGGCTAGGATGCAAGGACCTGGTGGACGACATCCAATGCAACTGATCGCCTTCTTGAGCAGCCACTTTAGCAGGATCCTTCGAATCGCAGGCCTAAATATTTCTAATCCGCAAAGAGCAGCTGAAGAATTAGGAGATAACTCAACGTTTCGCTCAAAGAAAACGCTTACTGAGGCGAAAAAGTTAGGTAACGAAAGAAGCAAGAAAGCTATTGTTTTACTTTCAAAAGCGGATCTTCATTTAAGAGGCTCTACCGGAACTCCTCCAGAAGTAACTATGGAACTTTTAGTAGCGAGATTATCCAACCTCTATAGGTGAACGCCTTATGACTACTGTATGGAGTCCAAACGTTTAGCCAAGCGGCTTTTCTTTCGCGCAGCTGTGTTTTTATGAAGTATTTTCTTTGCAACAGCTTTATCAATTTTCTTAATGGCCAACCGAAGTTCTTCTGCCTCAGCTTCACCAGATTCAGCGTTTGATACAACAGATTTAATTCTCGAATTGATCTCAGACCTAATTCCCTTGTTTTTAATTCGCCTTTTTTCGTTTTGACGATTTCGTTTTATTTGACCTTTAATGTTTGCCACGTTTTTTGCCCTTGTAAAATTATTTAACGGCACAATTGGAGGAGTTTCTTCCGAACGCAACTACCGTCACTAGTTACCTCATATGCTACCGAATCAGTGTAAAAATAGGACATATCCGAACAAGAACTAATATGAAACAACAAAATATTCGAAATATAGCGATAATCGCACACATAGATCACGGTAAGTCAACCTTAGCTGACCGCATGCTTGAGTTATGTGGGGCAGTCGATCCTAGAGAGATGCGCGCTCAATACTTAGATTCTATGGATTTAGAAAGAGAAAGAGGAATAACAATCAAACTTCAGAGTGTGTGTTTACAACATGAAGACGTGAAAATAAACCTGATTGACACTCCGGGGCATGTTGACTTTGGGTATGAAGTCTCGCGCTCTTTGGCAGCTTGCGAAGGAGTTGTTCTTCTGGTTGACGCTGCTCAAGGTATCGAAGCACAAACACTAGCTAACACATATCTTGCAATTGAAAACGATCTTGAGATAGTGGTAGCGCTGAATAAAATCGATTTACCGGCCGCAGAACCAGAGCTATATGCTTCAGAAATTGAACAAGTTCTAGGCATACCATCTGAGGAAATATTAAAGATAAGCGCAAAGACAGGCGAAGGCGTTTCTGAGTTGCTTGATAGGATCGTCGAAAGGGTACCAGCTCCAAGTGGGTCCTCGGAGGGCCCTCTACAGGCCTTAATATTCGACAGTCATTACGATCAGTATCGCGGTGTTATAAGTTCAATACGTGTTATGAATGGCCAAATATCAGATGGAGAAAAAGTGCATTTCATACAACGTGGTAGAAACGCAGTAGTTGAGGAAATAGGAATACGATCACCGGATCCGGTAAAAGTCGAAATGCTAAAAGCCGGTGAAGTAGGGTATTTGGTCGCAGGAATAAAAGATGTAGGCGATGCAAAATCAGGAGAAACTGTTACTTCTCTAAGAGATATGGCTAGCGAACCGCTAGACGGTTATAGAGAACCAAAACCGATGGTTTTTAGCGGTCTTTACCCAATAGACGGAGATGATTACCCAACGCTGCGTGATGCATTAGAGAAGCTTCGACTTAACGATTCCAGTTTCACTTATGAACCAGAGACATCAAGCGCTCTCGGCTTTGGTTTTCGATGTGGTTTTCTCGGTTTGCTTCATATGGAGATCATTCGCGAAAGGCTTGAGCGAGAGTTTAGTTTGAGCTTAATTTCTACTGCCCCATCCGTTGAATATCGGCTAACACTAACTAATGGGCAAATGGAGAATGTTGACAATCCTAGTGATGTGCCTCCACTCAATCAGCTTGAAAGTATCGAAGAGCCGTATTTGCTCGCATCAATTATTACGCCGAGCAATTATACGGGAGCATTGATGGACTTGTGTCAAAGCCGACGCGGTGAGTTGGTTAAAATGGAGTACCTTTCACCCGAGCGCGTTGAATTATCGTATAGATTGCCATTAGCAGAAGTCGTTTTAGACTTTTTTGATCAGATGAAAAGCAGGACACAGGGTTATGCCAGCATGGACTACGAAAGTGATGGATATAGCAAATCCGATTTAGTCAAAGTAGAGATTCTCCTTCAAGGTGACTCAGTTGATGCTTTCAGTTCGATTGTCCATCGCGAGAAATCGTACGAATATGGACAAAAAATGACTAAAAAACTTCGGGAATTGATACCGCGTCAGCAATTTGATGTACCAATTCAAGCTGCAATTTCTAGTAAAATTATCTCGCGTGAAACAGTCAAAGCTTATAGAAAAGATGTGACAGCGAAACTGTACGGTGGGGACGTTACAAGAAAGAATAAATTGCTGAAGAAACAGAAAGAAGGAAAGAAACGAATGAAGTCAATAGGCCGAGTAGATGTGCCTCAGGAAGCCTTCGTTTCTGCGCTAAAACTTGATGATTGACCTGCTAACTCACGTAAAATCTATTAAATCAGGATTTCATACAGAGGTTGGTAGTTATGGGTGAAGATCTATATTCCGTACTCGGGGTTGATAGAACTGCATCCGCCTCAGAGATAAAAAAAGCATACCGTGAGCTAGCTCGGCAATATCACCCTGATGCAAACCCTGACAATGCTGAAGCTGAAAAAAGATTCAAAGAAATCGCTATGGCTTATGAAGTTTTGAGTGATGACTCTAAAAGAAAACAGTATGACCAATTCGGACTTACAAATGGACGAGGCGGTGCTGGGTTCCCAGGTGATGGTGGTATCTCAGATATTTTTGAAGCATTCTTTGGGTCTGGTAGCCCTTTTGGTAATGGCAATTTTGCTTCTGGAGTATCAAATGGGGGAGCGGACATAGAGGTCGTAGTCAATGTTTCTTTAGAAGAAGTAATTCTTGGTGGCGAATCAACTTTCACTTTACGGTTACCTCTTGCATGCGAAGTATGCGAGGGCTCTGGCTCTGAGTCTGACGATATTGAAAAATGCCGGACTTGCGAAGGGCATGGTCAAGTTCAGAAAGTTCGACAATCCATTCTAGGTCAGATAATGTCCACTGTTCTTTGCCCAACGTGTAATGGGCATGGAACTATGATTTTAGATCCTTGTAAAGAGTGCAGCGGATATGGAGTGGCTGAAAGTGAGAAATCTTTCTCTATTGAAATACCAAAAGGAATTGATACTGGTGTAACTCAGCGTTTAACTGGTTTAGGCCCAGCAGGGCGTCGAGGTGGTTCACGCGGTGATATACACATGCGCTATGTTGTCGACGACCATGACAGGTTCCAAAGGTCAGGAGACAACCTTATTGAGCAACTTTGGATACCTGTAACTCAAGCTGCGCTAGGGGCAACACTTGAATACAAGACCGTAGACACAACTGAATCACTCGTAATACCAGCTGCAACAAAAACTGGAGATAGATTTCGATTTCGTGGCCTGGGAGTTCCTAAACTTCAGCGACGCGGGAGAGGAGACCTAGTCGTTGAAGTCATTGTCGAAACTCCTACGGATCTTTCGGATCACTCCATTAATTTGCTGGAAAAATTAGCTGAAGACCGAAGCGAAACTATAGATAAAAAAAGTAGACGTCAGAGGAAACGGCAAAAATAAATGATTGACTCTTTATCAGAACTCCATCGCTTAAATATTCCACATCTGTATATCAGTGATCTGGATATGGATGAACTATCACCACAGGATAAGCACCATCTCCTTAATGTTCGAAGGTTAAAGGTCGGGCAAAGAATTACAGTTACAGATGGTAAGGGCACTTGGCAGGAATGCGAAATAACGAAATCAACTTTAAAACGAATTAGTGATCGTTACTTTTGCGAGAATTATGTTGCGAAGTCATCTATCCATATCGCATTAACCAAATCCGGAAAGCCCGAACTTGTTACGCAAAAATTAACAGAGTTGGGTGTCACTTCAATACAATTTTTTTTCTCTGAAAGGTCAATTCCACAATGGGATGAAAGCAAGACTCTTAAGAAACTCAGGAAACTAAAAACTATCTCGAAGCAGGCATTAGCCCAATCTAAAGGTGTTTGGCTGCCCAGGCTTAACGTAGGAGCACGCTTTGAAGAGTTGGTTGCAGAAGAGGGAATGTTTATGGCCGACCGACGTGGGGAGAGACTTACCGAAGGAGTTAGGAAAATCATGATAGGGCCCGAAGGTGGTTGGGGAGAATCTGAATATGAATACGGAGCAAAAAAAATTCGCATCCATGAATTGAATTTGCGAGCAGAAACAGCCGCAATCGCTGTAGCTACTCTGATGTCGAGTAGTTTTCCGAAAAATTAAGAGTTCTATCGATCAGTCAGAGGTATGAATGGCCTGCTAGCCGCCCCAACGTAAAGCTGCCTGGGTCTAGCTATACGAGTATTCCGACTAAGCATCTCATCCCAGTGGGAGATCCATCCAGATGTACGAGCAACCGCAAACAACACTGTGAACATTTCTACAGGAAAGCCCATAGCTTGATAAATCAATCCAGAGTAGAAATCAACGTTTGGGTATAGCTTTCGGCTTATGAAGTAATCATCTTCAAGAGCGGCTTCTTCTAGTTTCAAAGCGATGTCTAACTTAGGGTTTTTGCCGGTAATTTCAAATATTTGGTGAGCTGTTTCTTTGATGATTTGAGCTCTTGGGTCGTAGTTTTTGTAGACGCGGTGGCCAAATCCCATGAGCCGACCTTCGCCATTTTTGACTGATTCAATAAACTTTTCGACGTTGTCAAAAGTTCCGATATCGTCCAGCATATTAAGGACAGCTTCGTTAGCGCCACCATGCCTGGGTCCGGATAAAGCAGCGCTACCAGCAGCTATAGCTGAATAAGGGTCAGCGTGAGAAGAACCTACTACTCGGACTGCAGTTGTTGAGCAATTCTGTTCGTGGTCAGCGTGAAGAATAAAAAGCTGATCAAGAGCTTTCGTGAACACTGGATTACTAATGTGTTCAGAATCTCCACTCCCAAAAGCCATAGAGAGAAAATTTTCCGTATAGGAAAGGTCCATGCTCGGCGGTGTTGGTTTGTTGCCATTTCGATATGCCGCTGCAGTTGCTGCGAGGGTAGAGACTTTCGCTATTAAGTTAACAATATGCCTCTGGCGATTCTCTGAATTCTCAACATCTTTAGCTTCTGGGTAAAGAGTTGAGAGAGCGGCTAAACCGGCAGTGAGCATTCCCATTGGGTGTGACCTGGAATTAAACGCGCTTAGTAGATTATCATTGTGTCTTTCATCTAATGTTGCATGTTCATTTAACGCACTTGACCAATCAGCAAGTTCATGTTCATTAGGAAGTTCACCATGGACAAGAAGATATGCTACTTCCGAGAAAGTTGAATGATTCGCCAAATCTTCAATAGAGTAACCTCTGTATTCTAGCTGCCCTGCGCCACCATCTATGTAGGTGATTTGACTATTTGTTACAGCTGTTGCTGCAAAACCCTCATCCTTAAACCAAAGACCAGGAAGATTTTTTGTCCACTCGCCAGAATCCATTCCACCATCAACAATTGGAATTTCGAATGATTCTCCAGAGCGGTTGTCGGTGATAGTTATTGAGTCTTCCAATGTCCCGCTCCAGATAGTTTAACATTGACATGATATCGGAAAAAGTTGGAATCTCGGACTTCAATTTTGGAGTTTGCTATGAATCTGTAAACAATCAGATACGAATACTTAAAGAGGTGTATTGCTGTGAATTCGTTTTTGAAGCGGTTCTCTCTTAGAAAGTAGGAAATCTAGACCAGCTGAAATCTCAGTACGAGTATCTTCTGGATCTATGATCATATCTACTGAACCTCGCTCAGCTGCCATGTATGGATTTAGAAGGCGCTCTTCATAATCTGATTCAAGATTTTGTCGCTCTGATTCACTAGCATTTCGGTGCAAGATCTCAATAGCACCCTTCGCTCCCATTACAGCTATTTCGGCAGACGGCCACGCGATCGCAAGGTCGTTACCCATATTTTTGCTATCCATTACTATGTAGGCACCTCCGTAACTCTTACGAAGTGTCACACAGATGCGAGGTACTGTTGCGTTTGCATAAGCAAATGCCAATTGGGCACCATGGCGGATCATTCCACGCCATTCCAAGTCTTTTCCCGGCTGAAAGCCGGGAGTATCTACAAATGTAATTAATGGTAAGTTGAAAGCATCGCAGAAAGTTACAAAACGAGCTCCCTTTTGAGACGCAGCTATATCAAGTGTTCCTGCTAAGAATTGTGGTTGATTAGCAATAATGCCCACTGTGTGCCCGTTGATAGTTGCTAGCGAGGTGACAATGTTTGTAGCCCAATCCTTCTTTAATTCTGTAAGAATCCCTTCGTCAACAATTTGTTCTATCACTTCGCGAACATCGTAGCTTCCTGTTGCTGACTCTGGGATTATTTCAGCTATCCCAATTAACTTTCGTGAGGGAGAGTCAGTGTTCTTCATCTGAGGAGCTATCGAGGCGGAATTTATTGGAAGGAGAGTTAAAAGCTCTTGAATTATTTCGGTTGCTGTTTCAATTGAGCCTGTTACAAAACTTGCTAGGCCTGACATCTGAGCATGCTTAGAAGCACCACCAAGTGTTTCGTGATCGACAGGTACTCCAGTGAACTCTTGGACCATTCTTGGGCCGCTAACGTAAGAGTATGAGTTTTCAATCATTATGACGAAGTCTGCTAAACCTAATAAGAGCGCTGGACCTGCTAAAGCTGTTTGCTGAACGCAAAAAATAACCGGGATGACGCCAGAGCATGATGAAATTTCAGCTGCTGCTGAACCCCAACCGTGTAGAGCTCCAATCCCAGACTCTGGAGGCGCACCCGAGGAATTTAATAAACACACGAGCGGGATCCTTTGGCTCAATGCGGTTCTAGCAGCAGAGGCGAGTTTGAGTCCATCGTTGCCCGTTAAAGCGGAAGGTTCGTCTTTCGACCCCAAGGTAACCTCCACGTAACTTTTATTATCAAAAGAAACAATACGAATTTTTGTATTATCTGAGACTTGAGCTTGTATATCAACCTGAGACGGGTTTACTGATGCCACAATTTAATCTTACTTCCTGCAGGGGAATACGTATTCTATTTCGCTAGGTATATTCCATTTTGATCTGACCCATGATCACGAATCATATTTCTCAAAACATCTCTAACAACCCGCGTGGTCGCTGAAAGAGGGACACGTTTATTTGTGGCGAGTCCCACTACTCTTCGTGTGAAACCCTCAAGCTGGATTCTTTTCCACTTTCCTGATCCTTGCGCAGCTGTGGCGGGAAGAATCGCTGCTCCGAAACCATCTGTTGCTAATGAGGCGAGCAACCGCATCCCATCTACTTCCGCTTTGGAGGTTAATTTAATGCCGTGGCTCTCAAGATCCTTATCGATACCATCCCTAAACGGAACTCCTGGCGGATTAAGGAGGAGGGGAAACTCCGCTAAGATATCAGGTGTTAGTGAGTCATATTTTGCGAGTGGATGCCCGTTAGGAGCGACAAGCACTGGTTCCTCTTCAAATAAAGCTTCTACCTCAACATCTGGATGTGAGATTGGAAGGTTAACTATGGCCCCATCTACTCTCCCTTGAACAACCAATGGCATGAGATTACTTGTTACCGCGTCAGTTATCTGAATACGGACACGGGGGAATTTCTGTGTCATTGACTCTAGGAGAATCGGTGAAACCCATCGACCAGTCGTACCGATGACTCCAAGCCTTACTATCCCTGAGACTTCGGAATGTAAGGCTTTCACATCAAGCGAGATTGATTCAAGCTCAGTCTGGACTCGGCGGGCCCGCTCAACAACTAATTGGCCTTCTTCTGTCAAGACCCCTGTTTGCCGATCAATCAAGGAGACATTTAATTCCTTTTCAAGGCGGGCAATATGCGTGGATATGTTTGATTGAACTGTGTGTAGTGATTGCGCTGCAGCACTGAAACTACCGTTATCGACTACTGCAACTAGTGCGTTAAGTTGACGAATATCCATGTCGTAGCATATCTACAATAAAGATGAAATAAAGAAATCTATCAAGTATTTAGATATATAAGGGAAACCTTACCGATTAATTCGCGGTTTTTGATCGGATAACGTTAAGCGCTGAGCCAGCTTTAAACCATTCAATTTGTTCTTCACTAAAAGTATGTTTTGTTTCGAATGAAAAGGGTTCTTCCCCATTCTGGTTTACCTCAACTATTACAGGCTGTCCAGGAGCTAACGATTCGAGGTTCCTCACCGACAGTCGGGCGTCTTCGTTTATTCGGTCATAATCAGAAGGGTCACTGAACGTCAAAGGAAGCATGCCTTGTTTCTTCAAGTTCGTTTCATGGATTCGCGCAAAGCTACGAGCTATTGCAACGAGCCCCAAACGAAATCTTGGTTCCATAGCGGCGTGTTCACGGCTCGAACCCTCACCCATATTCTCATCTCCGATAACAACCCACGATTGACCTGCTTCATGATAAGACTTCGCCATATCTGGAAAGGTTTGAGTTTCATCTGTAAGCATGTTTTTCCCAAACCCTACTTCGTAACCTTCGTACGCATTTACCGCACCTAAATAAAGATTTCCTGAGATATTCTCAAGATGACCTCGATATTTAAGCCACGGTCCTGCCATTGAAATATGGTCAGTCGTAAATTTTCCAGTTGCTTTTACCAAGACTGGTAGATCTATATAGTCTTCACCATTCCATGCTGGGAAAGGGGTGAGCACCTGAAGGCGATTCGATGAAGGAGAAATTTTCACTTCAACTAGTGAAGGATCGCTTGGCGGAGGTAAGAAAGTGTCTTCTCCTGGGTCAAAACCAGAAGGCGGTAATTCAAGTCCCTCGGGTATTGAAAGAGATACCTGCTCCCCATCCCTATTCTCTAGAGTTCCATTTATAGGATCAAAATCAACGGTTCCAGCGAGCGCTAAGGCCATAACGGTCTCAGGAGAAGTTACGAATGCAAGGGTTGAGGGATCGCCATCATTTCTCTTAGGAAAGTTTCTGTTGTATGAGGTAACGATAATATTTGGCGTGCCCGGTTCGTGATCAAGTTCCTCTGATCTATCCCATTGCCCTATGCAGGGGCCGCAGGCATTAGCGAGTACGACTGCTCCAAGAGCTTCAAAGTCCGCTAATAATCCATCTCTAGTAATCGTTGCCCTGACCTGCTCAGAACCAGGGGTAATAAGTAATCGGCACTTAGCTTTGATACCTAATGCTGCTGCTTCACGTGCGATTGACGCTGCCCTTGTTATATCTTCATACGATGAATTAGTGCAACTCCCTATAAGTGCAGCACTTATTTCTGTAGGCCAACCATTTTTCTCAGCTTCTTTCCCTAATTCTTTTACTTCTCTTGCCAGGTCTGGGGTATGGGGGCCATTGATATGCGGTTGGAGTTCATCGAGGTTTATTTCTATGACTTGATCAAAATACTCTGATGGATTTGCTAGAACTTCCGGGTCAGCGGTCAAGTGCTCAGCGTATTTAGAAGATAGTTCAGCAACGTCGCTACGATCTGTTGAATGCAAGTAACGTTCAATAGCAGAATCAAATGGGAATAAAGACGTGGTCGCTCCTATTTCGGCACCCATGTTACAGATGGTAGCTTTACCAGTGGCTGATAAGCTTTCCGCTCCCTCTCCGAAGTATTCAACAATAGCCCCTGTTCCGCCTTTTACGGTTAAGATTTCAGCTACTTTTAGAATTACGTCTTTAGGGGCAGTCCATCCGTTAAGAGAGCCAGTTAGATGAATCCCAATCAGCTTCGGCCACCGTACATTCCAAGGGAAGCCAGTCATCACATCTACAGCATCCGCACCACCAACGCCGATGGCAATCATTCCAAGACCACCTCCATTAGGCGTATGACTATCTGTGCCGATTATCATTCCTCCAGGGAATGCGTATTGTTCTAGAACAACTTGATGGATAATGCCACTTCCAGGTTTCCAGAACCCAGCCCCGTATTTTGCACAAACTGATTCGAGAAAATCGTAGACTTCCTCGTTTTCTCTTGACGCTGTCATTAGGTCGTGCTTGCCTTCAACTTTTGCTTGAATCAAGTGATCAGCATGGGTTGTCGTTGGTACCGCAACTTCTTTAAGGCCTGCGGTCATAAACTGAAGCCACGCCATTTGAGCAGTTGCGTCTTGCATAGCGACCCGGTCAGGGCGGAGGTCTACATATGAAGTACCTCGTTCTAATTCTTGCTCATTGGTATCTAAATGATTAATTAGTATTTTCTCAGCATAGGTTAGAGGTCTTCCTAGGTATTCTCGTCCCGCAGTTAGTCTCTCTTCTAAGGTTGTGTAGACCCCTTCGATTAGCTCTATAGGGGTATTAGTATAAACAGTCATAAGTTCTCTCAATTAGTCAACAAAAGCAATATAAATCTAGCGTATTAATAGTTGATTTTAGTTGAGTCAGGCGAATAAGGGCTAAATTATCGGCCATTTGCGTTTTTTGGCGCCTTGTACTCTCTGTGAGTTCTCTAAGTTCCAAGACCTTCTCCAAGGGCTAGCATCTGGACCGTGTAGTATGGGAGTCGACCCTGAGTGAGCTCGTTTCTGGGCAGTCCACCAATCTGCTTGTGTTTCATCTGCTAAAGCAGCTACCGAGTTCTCTATTCTTGAGGAGAATGACCTTGAACTTTCTTTTTCACTAGGCCAAATAGGGTCACCGAAAGTAACAGTAGTATCTGAACGTCTAGGCCATATTTTTCCCTTACGTAATATTTTTCCTGTTCCTCCTAAATGAACAGGAACAATTGGAACTTGGCACTTTAAAGCGAGATAAGCGGCTCCACCTCGGAATGGTTGACCCCAGCCATCCGGGGACCTACCTCCTTCAGGGAAAACCATAAACGACCATCCTTTGTCAATCAGTTTAGCTATTTGATCGGAGGACTTTCGACTTGCTTTTGATCGCTCAACGGGGATTGCGCCTATGAACAATGCTGACAAAGCACCGCTAAATCTTGACGAGAAGAAGTAATCTGCTGCTGCGCCAACTACTAAACGTTTTCTCCAGCGCAGCGGAATAGATGTCAGCAAAAGTGGTGTATCCGCATGGCTATGATGATTCGCTACAAAAATGACAGCCTGATTTTTGCTTAGAGAACCTAATCGGTCATATCCCGTCCTTTTCGGGTTCGCTAAGTAGCTCATCACTGGTCTTGCAATTATTTCGACCGCTAGATTACGGAGAGCGCGACTAGGTAATGTGCGAGCCCATTTTGTTGGGTAGTTTCCGCCTAGCTTGACCTCATTTTCTAGCGGCTCTATCCCTTTTGGCGTTGAAGGTGAACGGTAAGGAAATTGAGAAGAACGGATAGAACCTATAGTTTTAACTTTGTTCTGAGCGTTGCCAATAGATCGATAAATTTGTCTAGTTTTCCGTCGTATTTCTTTCGAAGTCAGCTTTTTGGCCATGATTTAATTTACATCTGCCATCAGTATCGGCGGGCTATGATAATGCGAGATTGTAGGGTTGAATCCGACCGTATCAGAAGCGATTTCTAACGCATCTTGCATAGTGGTTGCAGGTCTAAAGCCCATCCTTCTAACAGATTCAGATTGACCTCCGACAATGATTACCTGAGAAAGGTGGTCAAGGGCATGCGAGCACCAGTACCACATATAGAACGGGTGAACCCCATGATATGCATATGATGTTCTATAGAGATGGCGGTACCATTCGTCTTCGGCAAAATCCTTTTCATACTTTTGACTCATTTCAACAGGGTCAGTTGTTTCACTTAGGACTCTTTCAAAGAAGTCAATGTAGCTTGGGTGATGAACAGGGTTGAAGTCCCAAGGCGTCGGGTGAGTCATTATCGCGACTCCACCTTTCCTGACTAGAGGTTTTCCTTTGTACATGTTGAAGAAGTATCCCAAGCCGAGGCAAGCAACTAGTACTGGGTTCATAACGGAATTCACGTTGTATGGACAAATATAAGGGAGTCCCATCGTTAATATGTCAGTTTGCCCTTCAACCTTTACTAAGTGCTGCTTGTAAACATTCTCAGTTGTTTGTTTATGGACAGCTTCAACTTCGCCCGCTTGAACTGACGTTATTTCATAGGGAGACTCCCAAGCCATAAATGCTTTCCGGCGACTTTGAGGAGACATGCGTTGTAAGCCTGCTTGCATCCCTATGAACAATGCTCGATCCTTCAAGTTCCATTCCCACTCTCTTTTCTGAAGCATTGCTAGCGGGCCATCGTAGCCGAAAGTGTTGTTATTAACAGTCGTTTCAATTTGAAAGACTTTTATACCTGACTCTTTTAATACTTTTCCTTGCCTCCAATTCGACTTATGGAGTTCTGAGTTCTCTTGGTCCATGAAGCTTTTGGATTCAACCATGGTTTGAGGATTATGGTGGTGCCGAAGAGCGCTGTATCCGGATAAACCCGTTGCTGTGCTTTTCCAACCGCCATCCATTGAAACTAAATTTATGTTCACATAAACGATTAAGTCACTTTCAGCTGCACGTTTATTTATCTGGACTTCCTCACCATGGGGTGTCGTTCCAATCGACATCATCCCATCTGGATCTTCAGCATCATGATTATATAAGGCTCCAGAAGGTGAGAAAGCATCGTAAACACGGTCACCTACGGCATGGCGAAGCTCGGATTCAGTCATCCTACGGTGTAAAGCTAGAGCAGCGATTAGGTGAACATCATCAACGCCCGAAGCGGCTGCTGTGTCTAATACTGCTTCGATCACTCTTTGTCTTATGTCGGGTTTTCGCATAGGTGGCAAAGGGAGCGAAATGTCGTCAAATGCAATTGTCAATTTCATTCCAGAATATAAAAGTGCGGATAGTGGAGGTGAATCGCCGAGAGGAGACTCAAGCGCCTCTCGTATTGCGTTATTTGGATCTTTCAAACCTGGAAGTGGTTCAGCTGGATAAATGATGCGTGAACGTCCAGGCGGTAGCTTCTCCAACCGGAAACCTTCTCCATGATGGAACAAAGCCGGTGGTGTGGTGCGGTCCACTTCGAGGACCAATCCGGGTCGAGGGTTTTTTCTTCGATTATCTGCCATTTAAGTTTCCTTGCTAGTGCCGATGGGAAGTATTTTTTTCGGAGAACCAGAGACGGGTTGAAAATTTTCAACTAACCACCCTCTTCTCCTCGCTAGAGTTGCTAATTTGGTTTCGGGATTTACAGCGACGGGGAACCCAACTGTTTCTAGCATTGGAAGATCACTGGTTGAGTCGGCGTAGGCCACGGATTGGGAAAGGTCGATTCCGTTACGGTCAGCATATTCACGTAAGACAGCAGCTCGTGTCTCGCCGATCGGTGGTACTTGGTTCATTTTTCCAGAGTAGTTAAGGCCTGATTTTGTTAAAGACGGAGCGAGAATTTCATCAAATAATGGTTTCAAAGGTTGCACCACGAAATCCAAAGCTCCAGTAATCAGTATTGTTCGGTGGCCTAAAGCTCTATGTTCACGAACCCTTCTGATAGCCGCAGGGAAAGACTTATTAAGAATAAATTCGTTAAACATCGCTAGTGAATCTTCATCTATTTGGGCAATTGGAGCTCCCTCGTACCTTCGGTAGAAACTACGTAAAAAATCTGTTCTATCACGACGGTCCATCGCGAGCATTCCGGGTGCTTCAAGAAGTGTTTTCCCTATAATGCGGATTCGGTCTGAAGCAGAAAGTCGTTTTGTGGCTAAGAAACTCCAAGATGAGACAACGTTTGATGCAATGAGGGTATTCTCTAAATCAAAAACTGCTAACTCCCGTTTGGGGTCTAAAATCTGTTTTCGGAGACGGGATTTCCTAGAATCTACGTTTGTCGGCGTTGGGGAAGTCTTTACTCTTCCTTGAGTAATGACGGTAGGTAGGTGAATGTCGTAAACATACTTTTCCCAATCAATAATCCTTGGGTCAAATGCAAAAGATTCGCGATCGTCCTGTGGTAGGTCATTCCATAGCGTTAAGAGGTTTGAAACATCATATATGGCTTCACATTCAACATATTTTCCATACAAAGTAATGTATTCCATGGCTTTGTCTAACTCATTTCGACGTTCTTCAAGGTCTGCAACAACCATTGCGCTAGTTCCTCTGATAGGAAGTCTATGGAGAGTACTTTCAGCAATTTTGAGTAGGCGTTTAGCGCGTGTTAGCTGAGTCACTACACGTCCGCGCCCTGGAAATTCCCATTTTGATGGGTTTATAGGTTGGTTTTTCTCGTCAAGGATAGGGTATTTGCCGAAATAATCATGGACATAATCAGCTAAAAGCCCAATACGGATAGGATTACAAGCACCGGAAGCAACTTGGAAAATCTGTGTTTTGTTTGGCGGCTTTTGTGCAGCCGTTGCTACGATTGCCGCTGCAACTAGATCAACTGGAATGATGTCAATGATTCCTTCCGGCCGTCCTGGAAATTCTTTAAGTGTCCCGCGGCCAAAGTTTAATATTATGGGCTCTGCCATGCGGAATCCTCGAATCCAACCGGAGACTGGTGATTGCCACGAAGATTCAATTATGGATGGGCGAACGATTGATAGAGGGATATCTTCTTTGATTTCCTGAACAGCTTGCTCAGCCATGGCTTTTGTAAAAGCATATGCGTCGGGGAATCCTAAAGAAGTAGCTCGTTCTCTTCCGGCTTCAACCATTTTTTCTTTAACCCAACGTTCGCGGATTTGCTCAGTTTTGCTGGCTATAACTGAAATACCTGGGGCGCCAAGTTCATCTTTAGCTTCAGATCTAAATCGTTCTAGGTTTTCGCTTCTTCTGCTATCGTCTTCGGTGTAGGAACGGGTTCTTCTTGCAGCTTCAGTTTCCTCTCTCCAATTTAGGGGAACATAGAAAGGACTTTCAGATAATGGTTTTTCAGGGGCTTTACCTTTTCTATTGCCAGCTACATAGCATGTACTTACCATTACTAAATGAGGTTTAGATTTGAGCTGTTTCAAAGATTCAACCAAGCGCACAGGACCCATTAAATTAACTTCCGCTGCTCTATCTAGAGGTTCATCAAAACTAACTGCTGCAGCACTGTGAATTATGACATCGCATTCTGAAAGTTCTTTGAAACCATTAGCGTCTAAGTCTAAATCTGGTTTAGAAATATCTGCTGACAAAGCTTTTATTTGCTCCTTGACCATTGTTGCGAAGCGATCTTCGCCGACTGAGGATTTCAATGAGTCAAATGCATCATTTTTGAGGATATCTCTTTCGAGTCTTTTGTCAGGGGACCGTTTCCCAGAAGGTCGGATTAATAGCCGTAATTGAATATCTTCAATTTCCCGCAGAAGGAGTTCAACTAAGGCAGTTCCAAGAAAGCCTGTAGAACCAGTTATAGCTATTTTTTTACCCCGGAGAGCTTCGTTTATCACACTCTATTTCTACCACTTGGTAGAGAATGGTACAATCTATTCATGAAGACTTCAGAGAGAATATTGATTGCAGCTACAAATGCATTTGGCGAATTTGGCTACGATGCGACTAGCTTAGACGACTTAGCCAAGGACCTTGGTATCCGAAAGCAGTCAATTCTTTATCACTTCCCATCTAAAGAGCAATTACTTATCGCATCAGCCGATAAAGCTATCTCTGAATTGGTAGCTGTTCTCGACAGTGCTATTGCGAGGAGCGAGAATGGATGGGGTCGCGTAGAAGCGGTTGTTAAGAGTGTTTTTCGTCTTGCTATTCGAAGGCCAGAGTTACTCGGGTTGCTAAGAGAGATTACTCGTTTAGGCCATCCAGTCTTAACTAGAGCGATTGGTGGGGTAAACCCACTGTTTAAAGGGGCAACGGACTGGATGCGTGATGAAATGGAACAAGGGCGGATACGTGAATCTGACCCAGAGCTTCTAGTTTTATCGATTTACTCCACGGTTATGGGAGCAGCTACCGAGATTAAACTTTTCGAAGCCATAGGCGAGAAGCAGACACTACGAGGCGCCGCACTTAGAAGAAAAGAATTACTTAGGTTTCTTGAGAGTGCTTTAGCCCCCAAAGCACTGCTATAGACTATTTGTTCTAATAAGATCGGTAATCAATCTTTCGATTAGATTCTTGTAGCTGATTCCAGAATAAGACCAGAGCTTAGGGAACATGGAGATTGGAGTGAAACCCGGCATAGTATTTACTTCGTTCACAAGCCAGACATTATTTTCTTCTTCAAAGAAAAAATCTATTCGAGCCAAACCCTGACAGCGGAGTAATTTGTACACCTTTAATGCTAAGTCTTGTGCTTCTTTTGTCTGAAGTGTAGATAGTTTCGCTGGTATCTCAAGTCTTGCACCGTCCTTATATTTGTCGTTGTAGTCATAGAATTCAGCACCTGGGATTATTTCTCCAGGTACCGAAACTTGAATCTTTCTATTGCCAAGAACGGATAATTCAATCTCTCTACCATTCGTAGCTTCTTCGATCACGATCCAATCATCGTATTCGGCTGCTTTTCTGAGGGCACTAAAGAGTTCATTTCTATCAGTTACCTTTGAAATTCCGATTGATGACCCCATATTTGACGGTTTCACAAAGAGATCCCCTTTAAGGTCAATCCCTAGTGAGCTATTTTTGAATTGTTCAATTTCTGTAGCGTGAATGCTGATCCATTTCGTTTGGTTAATACCAGCATTATTGAGAATTTCTTTTGTCTTTAGCTTGTCCATGCATAGGGCTGAAGATAATACTCCGCTACCGATGTAAGGAACTGATATGAGTTCCAGAAACCCTTGGATAGTTCCGTCCTCTCCATTTGGGCCGTGTAATACAGGCCAGACAACAGGTTGTCTTTCAGAAAATTCTGCAAAGAACTGGGTTGGATTAATGGACGCTCCTTCTGGTCGAAGCATTTCGGGAATGTTATTGAGGTCAGTTATGTCAAAATCCTTGCAAGCTTCAACCCAATCGCCTGCTTGAGTGATTCCTATCATGTGTATTTCATATTTCAATGGGTCAATTGCTTTGAGAATATGGGCTGCCGATATGCACGAGACTTCGTGTTCAGCCGAGACACCTCCAAAAATTATAACGAGAGGTATTAAACCTTTGGGTGAAGAGTTAAGTCCAGCTTGATCCATAATTTTAGAGTACCTCAATCTTCACTCAAGAAGGAAGCGACACATCGCCACGCATTTGCATCTTGCAGCATGAATAAGTGACCTCCATCGAATAGTTTTAGTTCCGAATTGGGAATTAAATCATTAAGCTTCTGCAAGTTTTGTGTAGGGGCGACAAGATCATAACTGCCTCCAATGATCAGAGTAGAGTGGGGAATTTTTTCAAGGAGTTGTATCGCATCGTGACGGGATCTTGCCTCTAACTGATTGAGGAGTCCCGCTGTTACGTTATTGGGAAAGATTCGTTTTCCTGTTGAAAGGAGTGTCTCGACCGCATCAAGGATAGGTAGTTCGTGCTCGAGCGATCCATAGCGAGAATCAAGTAATTTAAGCCAAGAAGTAACTTGAATATTTTGGGGTTTGTGAATAATTCTTCGGAGATCGTATGACGAATACGCTAACCCTCCCGGGGATGTGCAAGCAAGAATCAGCTTGTTTACTGTTCTAGGATGTCTTGCAGCGAGGTGTTGAGCAACCATCCCTCCAAAGGAAGTTCCGATCACATTCGTATGGTCTATGTCCAAACTCGATAAAAGGGCAGCAGCATCGTTTGCATAATCCTCCATTGTGTATGGAGGCTTTGGTGTTTCTGTTTGCCCAAGTCCACGTTGATCATAACGAATGATTTGGAATTTATTGTCTATCTCAGGCACTGGGAGGCGCGGTGAACGGAGATCTGCTCCGGTCCCACTTATAACCAGAAGGGGTCTTCCTTCGCCTTGAACTTCATAGTAAATTTTAATTCCGTTGCTATGAACAAATGGCACTTATTGATCATAGATCATGTTGCTTGGCGGTGGCTATACAAATGCTGAAGCGAATACAAGTGAAACAATGGTCATAACCTTTAATAGGATATTCATTGCTGGGCCGGAGGTGTCTTTGAAGGGGTCACCTACAGTATCTCCGACTACAGCTGCTTTGTGAGGGTCAGAACCTTTGCCTCCATGGTTGCCAGCCTCAATATATTTCTTTGCGTTATCCCATGCCCCTCCAGCATTTGCCATGAATATTGCTAGGGCGAAGCCCGTAACCAAAGCACCTGCAAGTAGCCCTCCTAACGCATCAATGTCTATAAAGCCGACAACGAGAGGGACTACTACAGCTAAGGATCCAGGTATAACCATCTCTTTAAGCGATGCTTCGGTAGATATTGCTACACATCGGGCTGAGTCAGGGACAACTCCTTCTTTTCCTTCTCTCAGGCCAGGAACTTCACGGAATTGTCTTCGGACCTCTTCAATCATTGCAGTTGCTGCTCGTCCGACTGCATCAATAGTAAGAGCAGCGAACAGGAAGGGAAGGCCCGCTCCAAGGAAAAGACCGATAAAGACGTCAACGTCACCTACGTTAAGTTCCAAAGAGCCTCCAGCTTGACCGACCGCTAATTCAAAGCTCTTGAATAAGGCTAGGGCCGTCAAGGCAGCAGAGCCAACAGCAAATCCCTTTGCGATAGCTGCGGTTGTATTCCCAAGAGAATCTAACGCATCTGTTACTTCCCGAACAGATGGGTCAAGTTCTGCCATCTCCGCTATTCCACCAGCATTGTCAGCTATGGGGCCATAAGCGTCGACAGAAACGACTGCTCCAGTTGTAGCTAACATACCAATTGCGGCTACTGCGATACCGTAAATTCCATTACCTAACGTCTCTTCGCCTCCCCAATAAGCTATTCCTATTCCAGCAAGTACAAGAATTACTGAAGCTGCGACAGAAATCATGCCAGCGCTGATCCCGCTCAATACTGTTGTTGCTGGACCGGTTTCTGATTGTGCTGCGATTTTTTTAACAGGGGCGAAATGATCAGATGTGTAGTATTCCGCAGTTTTTCCAAGAGCCCAACCCACAATCAAACCACCTATGACTGATACTGCAAGTCCAATCGGATTCCCTTCAGCGGAATCAAATATCCAGTAGGAAATGCCAAGAGTTCCAATAATGGTAAGACCCATAGCTACATTCGTGCCCCTATGGAGCGCATGGCTAAGCGCCTTGGAGTCTGTCGAATCTCCTCCTTTGACAAGAAAAGATCCAATAATAGAAGCAATCATTCCGATGAATGCGATCGCCATTGGGAACATCAATTGGCCTAGAACGTTAACTCCATTGAAATCTGTTAACGTCGCCTCTGTCGCAGTTGCTCCCACAGCAAATGCAGTTAATGCGACAGGAGCAATGATTGACCCTGCGTAAGATTCAAAGAGGTCAGCCCCCATTCCAGCAACGTCGCCTACGTTATCGCCTACGTTGTCTGCAATAGTAGCCGGATTTCTAGGATCATCTTCAGGAATGCCAGCCTCTACTTTTCCCACTAGGTCAGCTCCAACATCAGCAGCTTTGGTGTATATTCCACCTCCAACACGAGAGAACAAAGCTATGGAAGAGGCACCTAGTCCATAGGCAGTAACAATTTCGAAAGCATCATCAACTTCAAACCAAATAACGAAAAGAAGGTACACGAACATAAGGCCTAGTAACGCTAGTCCGGCGACACAAAACCCCATAACAGCTCCACCACGGTAAGCAACTGGAAGAGCTTTCGCTGGTCCTTCTTTTGCTGCTTCGGTAGTACGTGCGTTTGCCATAGTAGCTACGGTCATTCCGATGTACCCAGCAGTCGCAGATAGGACAGCTCCTATTAAATAGGAAACAGATGCTAACGGAGTAATAACTATTGCCAAAAGAATAATCATGGCAGCTACAAAGAAAGACACCCAAGTATATTCTTGTTTCAGAAAAGCTTTGGCGCCATTTTGTATCTCGTTCATGAGAAAAACCATCCGGTCGTTTCCAGCTGGGGCTGCCTTGACGGTCGAGAAAAAATAGGATGCGAGTGCTAACGCTGCGAGAGCGCTTGCCAATGCTAGATAGGGGATTGATTCCACAGTTACTCCTCGTAAGTTTCAGTGCAAAGCTATATTATTCGCACTCATGTTCAATCCGGAAGTCTATATTGATGAGTCTAGTTTGTGAACCATTTCAAATGATTTCTTAAGAAACAAAAAAAAATTCAGTTTTTTAGCGAGTATCTATGATTTCTGCCAAAAGAACTGTTACCAATTAGGGGTGTACATAGTTGTCGTTGGGGCAGGGGAAGTTGGTTATTACATCACTCGTCTATTAACTGACCCCAAACATCAAACACAAAATATGGAAGTAGCAATCGTTGATTCGGACTCTGACAGGATTGCAAAACTTGATGGAGAATTAGATGCAGCAATGGTCGAGGGAAGCGGTAGCCACCCTGAAAGCCTTCAATTAGCCGGAATCAGAAAAGCAGATCTACTAGTGGCGGTTTCCTCAAGTGATGAAGTAAATCTTATTGCTGGACAGTATGCAAAAAATCAAGGCGTAAAGAAGACGATTGTTCGTATTGAAGCTGATGAGATCAAAGCAGAACAAGGAAAAGATAGTTGGTTTCTTGGAGCAGATGAACCTGACTTAATCTTTGATCCAGATCAGGACACAGCAAATGAAATTTATTCTCTTCTTGACTCTTGGGGGGCAGACGAAATAGCTACTCTCGCCGAAGGAAAAATTGTTATGATTGGCATTACACTTAATTCTGATGCTGATTTTTGTGGTAAGACACTGTCAGAGATTGGGAAACTTTATGAACCAGATTGGAGTTTTCTGGTAGCAGCTCTTCGTAGGGATGGAGAGACAAAAGTTCCAAGGTCTGAAGAAACTCTCCAGGACGGAGACCATATCTGGCTCGTTATTAAAAGGTCTGAGAAAAGTAATGTTCTCGAAACCTTAGGTTTCAAGAGCAAAAAACAAAAAAGAATATTGTTGCTAGGCGGTGGGCGAACTGCTGAGTTTCTAGCTAAGAAACTAGTAAAGAAAAAATTTCGTGAAGTGACTCTAATAGAGTCAAATCCGAAACGTGCAAAAAAGTTGGCTGCGAGATTAGACGGAGTTGATGTAGTCCGGGGAGATATTACAGATGCACAGTTTTTAAGCTCAGAAATAGACGCTGGTAAATATGACGCGGCTATTGCTTTGACCGGAAAAGACGAAGCTAACGCCCTCGCATGCATGTATGCTAAATCGCTAGGTACTGATCGGACGATGGCGATTATACATCGACTAAAATTATTGGACGTTCTGGGTTCGGCAGGTGTAGATTCGGCTCTTTCCCCTGTAACAGCTAGCGCGAATCGTGTACTTCGGTTTGTTCACGAGGTTGAAGACGTAGCTACTTTTCTCGGTACGGACCAAAATTTCGAAGTTGTAGAACTTCGTGTAGAAGAAGGAAGTAAAGCAACTACATCTGAAATAAAAGATATGAAATTTCCTCGCGATGCTCTGGTTGGGGCATTAGTAAGGAATGGTGAACCTGCTATAGCTAGAGGTAGAAGTCAACTCCTTCCAGACGACTTAGTCATACTGATAGCTCCACCAGAACAAGTCGATAGTATCCGAAAAGAGTATTTTCTTACCGTGGATTCGTCCTCGGAGTAACGAGACTTAGGCTATTGCATGCTGTTCAATGGAAGTCTCGAATCGCGAGCTAGACGACTTTTCGCTCTATCGATTTCGATAGGGTTGCTAGCGATTATTTCTCTGGTTTCGGTTCTGGCCAGATTCACCAATCCCCCGAGTTTGCGGGTAGATTTAGTTTTGATCGCAGTAGCATTAGGCGGCGCAGCTACAAGCTTTTTTTTATTTAAGTGGTCTGGCTTTCCGAAAGTAACAAAGGCATCTGAAGTCTTCTCAATTAGTGTAAGTTTCTTCGGTTCGTTTATAGGTTTCGGTTCAATTGTTTATCTATCTAGCGGAGTAGTCGAAACTTTAGATGCAGGAATCTGGGAGGCTACAGCGGGCATTACTACTACTGCAATGTCAGGCTTAGATGCTGAATCATTATCGTCTTCGATGCACATATTCCGATCCTTGACACAATGGTTTGGTGGTATGTCTGCTCTTTGTCTTGTGTTTATCGCAACTCCTATAAGCGCAAAAGATGATATCGCCTCCTCAGGCTATGCATCCAAAATATTCAGCAGGTCGCCAATGGGGAGAACAAAAGAATTAGCTTCAATCTATTCAATATTGACAGTAGTTATTTTTTTAGGTTATTGGATAGCTGGGATGGGCCTATTTGATGCGATTTGCCATTCTCTAACCACAGGGTCGACTGGAGGGCTAAGTACGAAATCCCTATCTATTGCTTCATTCGAATCGGCAGCTATTGAATGGGTAGCGACTGTTGGGATGTTAATAGGTGGATTAAATATAGGTATTTTATGGTGGCTATGGAAAAGAAAATTCAAAGCGATCGGAGTAAATACGGAATTACGGCTTTATTGCATAATTTTTCTTATTGCATCGTTAATTTTTTGGTGGAAATTAGAAACTGGGCTAGCCGTATTAACTGAACTTCGGACCGCTTTTTTCCTAACAGCTTCGCTAATCAGTACAACTGGCTATTTGACTATAAGTTGGGATTTCGCTTCTGGGATGACTGCTGTAATGCTTCTAGTTCTCGCAACTGGAGCTATGGCAGGTTCTACAGGTGGTGGTTTTGGAATGCACCGACTGCTTAGAATCATGAAATATTTGAGAAGGGAGATAACCCTTAGTTATCGACCAAACGCTGTAAGAGCAATAAAGGTAAGTGGTGAGGAAGTTGAGGATCGGGAGTTAGACAAGCTTCATGGTTATACTGCTACCTTTATTTTCTTTGTTGCAGCAGGAGCTTTTCTAGTTTCCTTAGCGTCTCAAAACCTGAATTTAGAAGAATCTATAAGTCTCTCCCTATCAGCTTTTGTAACAAGCGGCCCTAGCTTTATTGAGCAAAGTTCGGTTGGTTTCGAACAAAATGCCGTAACTCATATCGCCCTATCGTGCTTAATGCTTATTGGGAGATTGTCAATTTTCCCTATTGCGTATGTTGTTCTCTTTTCAGTTCAAAATTTCCGCTCTAATTTACGAGGTTTTACACGAGATCCGGTTGTTGACTCATGAAAGTAAGGCAAAGGATTTTCATTGAAGGCCTATATGAATCAGCTACGTTAAATGTGTTGGGCCTATCGCTTCTGTTTCTAACTCCAGGGCTAATTCTCTCTGGCTTGATCGAATGGGGGTCGAATAACTCGCATCAGGAAACCGCACTGTTTCTTTCTGCAGGAATAGCTTTGCTAGCTGGTTTGTTGCTCAGAGCATTAACCTCAATCGCTGATGACGCAATGGATAAACCGATAGCAGTCTTTTCGGTTGTTTCCTGGACATGGGTTGGCTGTGTTCTTGTAGGAGTGCTTCCTTACCTTTTTGCTGGTGTCTTTCCATGGTCACAAATTGATAATGCCTTATTTGAAACGATCTCAGGATTTTCGACAACAGGCTCAACCGTGCTTCAAGATATTGAAGCTAATGGCAGGGGTATCCTGTTCTGGAGACAACTTACGCAATGGTACGGAGGTATGGGAATTATTGTCCTTGCTGTAACAGTTCTCCCAAGTCTTGGAGTCGGGGGACTTCAATTAATGACTGCAGAATCTCCCGGTCATAAATCAGATAAATTACGTTCTCGCTCCATTGACACAGCTAAATCTCTTTGGGCAGTTTACTTTGGCGTAACTATTCTTATTTCGTTGCTTCTATGGTCTACACCTAACGTAAACTTATATGATGCAGTTGCCCATGGGTTAACAACTGCTGCTATCGGTGGGTTTTCAACTTACAACGGTTCAATAGGAAGCTTTGATTCATATCTAGTTGAATTGATCATTATCCTTGGAATGTTTACTGGAGCAATGAACTACACCCTCCAATACAAGTTTTTGAAGTCGAAAGGTAATTTTCGGGTTTTCACTCGCTCTTCAGAATGGAAACTGTACGTTAAAATTACTCTACTGTTCATCTCCGTAGTCTTTTTATTAAATTGGCTTGTTGATGCTGTGCCAATCGGGTTAGCTTTCCGGGATTCCTTATTCAATGTTGTTGCTCTTGCGAGCAGTACCGGTTTCGGGAACATACGGCCAGGTGGTATCGGTGATTTTGTCTTATGGGGTGCTGCCAGCCAATTACTTCTTTTGTTCCTTATGACTGTAGGAGGAACCTTTGGCTCAACCGCCGGCGGAATGAAAATGTTTCGCCTACAGATAGGTCTTAAAGCACTTGCCAAAGAGCTAAAGTTGCTTCGTCATTCTTCCGGCGAATTCCCTATAAAAGTTGGAAGAGACGAAATTGACAAAAAGGATGTTTCATCAATAGTTGGTTTTATTTCCTTGTTCATACTTCTAGTTATAATGGCAACGGTTTCACTGACATTGTTTTTTGACGAGGATCTCATTACGGCTCTCAGTGGGGCGATTTCTGCAATGAGCAATATGGGACCTGCACTTGGAGAAGCAGGTCCTTCAGCTAATTATTTGGCATTCGAAAGGCCAAGTAGAGGAATACTTGCAGCACTAATGGTAATTGGGCGGTTAGAAATCTACGCTGTACTATTAATGTTCCTATCTCTTTTTGACCGGTTAAACATTCGTAAATGATTTTGAAGTAAAAAAAGCAGCCAAGAAACGTTCCAAATGTTTGACATCTTCACGTCCACATATTTCTCTACTTGAATGCATAGCAAGCTGAGGAATACCTATATCAATTGTCTCAATACCAAGTCGGGCAGAGGCGACAGGGCCAATTGTGGATCCACAACTCATATCACTCCGATTAGAGAAAAGTTGGAAGGGGATATTGATTTCTTTGCATAAGGATTGGGCAAAGGCTTGGCCTTTTGCAGTCGTAGCGTAACGTTCGTTGCTGTTTCTTTTGATAGCTATGCCGCTGTTTAACCGAACTTCATGATCTAAGTCGTGTCGGTCGGGGTAGTTCGGATGAGTAGCATGTGCGCCATCCGATGAAATTAGTATTGATTTTCTTAGGGCTTTCTGTTTTTCTTGTTGAGATAGATCCTGGCATATCTGTTCAACGGTAGAAGGTAAGAAACTTCCAGCTGCCCCAGTAGAAGAGACACTTCCGACCTCTTCGTGGTTGAATAAACAAACAATGGGAATTCGGCTAAACGAATTACTTTCTTTTGAAATGATTAAAGCCGCTACTGCTGCATAGCAAGAAACAAGGTTGTCAATTCGCCCAGATGAAACCCACTGTTTATCTATGCCAACTTCTTGCGCAGGTTGTATGTCATGGAGCATCAAATCCCATGATTCGAGATAGTCATTCTTCTCAACAAATTTTTCTGTAATGTAATCAAAGAATGTTCCGAATTCCGAATCCGTGTCACTCCATATAGGCCTTAGGTGGTGATGGGGGTTAAGGGTTAACCCTTTTTCGTTGACGTTGCGGTCAAGGTGGATAGCTAATTGGGGAATACGGCATACGCCTGAGTCTATTTTGATCAACCGTTCTGTGAGTACACCGCCTCTAGAAGTGACTATTCGTCCCGAAATTCCTAAATCCCGATCTAACCAGGTATTTAACAAGGATCCACCGTAAACTTCAACCCCAAACTGCTTCAGGCCAAATTGTTCTCCCTTTAATACTGGCTTTAACCGTAAGTTTGGACTGTCAGTATGTCCAGCAGCAATTGAAAGACCGCTATCTGGAGAAATTTGATCTGGAATTATCCAAGCTATCAAACTGCCATCGTTGATTATGTAGTGGTTCCCTTTCGTGTTCTTTGGGTCACCCTCTTCTGACTCTATGAAACCTGCTGTGTCTAGAAGAGCTCTTACTTCCTGAACTGCATGGTAAGGAGAAGTGGATTTATCTAGGAATTCTTTCAGCGACTTTTGCATAATTTCTTTGTTGCTCACCACTCCATCATGCCCTTTGGTTAACTGACCTGCTACTTCAAGAGTAACAACTAGTTAAAATCTCAATAGAATTGGTAAGCTTTAAATGGCTGGGTCAACGTCGCCTCACGCTGTCCTAGTAGAAGAACGCTAAGGAAACGCATGAGTCTAATACAAAACCCAGATTTACCTTCTCCACAAGGGCTATACGATCCTGTGATGGAACATGACTCGTGTGGAGTAAATTTTCTCGCTGATTTACAAGGACGACGTAGTCATGAGATTGTTTCGACAGCAATTGCAGCCTTATGCCAACTCCAGCACCGAGGGGCTCTTGGGGCAGAGTCAAATACAGGTGATGGTGCAGGAATTCTTATTCAAGTTCCCGATAAATTCCTCCGACAAGTAGTTAATTTTGAACTTCCAGAAGCAGGTGCTTACGCAACGGGAATAGCGTTTATGCCCCAAGATGACACTAACTTCCAACAGGCCACTAACCAAATATTAGCATTTGCTAAAACTTTGAATATTAGCATCCTCGGTTGGAGAGATGTCCCTATTAATAGTTCCTTTCTTGGCCAGGGGGCTTTAGGGACTATGCCGAAATTTTCCCAGATTTTTTTAAGTGCTAGTGACGATAAAGGAAACGAACTTTCAGGTATCGATTTAGACCGAAAAGCATTCATTCTTCGAAAGAAATGTGAACAAGAAATCCAATTTGAGCAAATTGACGTTTCTAACCAGGGCATGGGGGGAATGTCAAAAACCCATCAAGGCGTTTACTTCCCCAGTTTATCTTGCCGAACTCTTGTGTATAAGGGAATGTTGACAACGCCTCAGCTTGGCGAATTCTATCTTGATCTTATAGATGAAAGAGTTGAAAGTGCTCTGGCTTTAGTCCATTCGCGATTCTCCACAAATACATTTCCATCATGGCCGCTTGCTCATCCGTACAGGTTTGTTGCCCATAATGGTGAAATTAATACAGTCCAAGGAAACCGTAATTGGATGCGTGCTAGAGAAGCGCTTATGGACTCTGCATATTTGGGTAACGAGCTGCAAAATTTATTTCCAATTTGTACACCTGGAGCTTCGGATACAGCAGCTTTCGACGAATGTCTAGAACTACTGGTTCTATCCGGATACTCCCTGCAAGAAGCTGTTTTGATGATGATCCCAGAACCTTGGGAAAATCACCTAACCATGGATCAAGGATTAAAAGATTTCTATAGGTATCACGCTGCAAGAATGGAGCCGTGGGATGGACCCGCATCTATTATTTTTACAGATGGAACCGACGTTGGCGCTGTTCTGGATAGAAATGGTTTGCGTCCTTCAAGATATTGGGTTACTGATGACGACCTAGTTATCATGGCGTCTGAAGTTGGGGTTGTAGATGTTCCACCAGAAAAAATAGTTGAAAAGGGTCGCCTCCAACCAGGAAAAATGTTCTTTATCGACACTGCTGCTGGTCGCATCGTAAGGGATGATGAAATTAAGAGAGATTTGTCGTCTTCCAGGCCATATTCTCAATGGCTGAAAGAGAATGAGGTGAAGCTAAAGGAACTTCCTGACCGACATGTGCCAAGACTGGAAGACAGTAGCTTGCTTAAGCGACAACAACTATTTGGGTACACCAATGAAGAGATAAAAATGCTAATTTCCCCGATGTATAGAGATGGGAAAGAAGCTATAGGTTCAATGGGTACTGATACCCCCATAGCTGTTTTATCTGATCGGCCGCGCCTTGTGTATGACTATTTTCAACAGTTGTTTGCTCAGGTAACAAATCCACCCCTAGATGCAATGCGCGAAGAAATAGTCACTTCAACTTGTGGGTGGCTTGGCCCAGAACAAAATTTGTTAGAACCGAATGCAGAAGCCTGTCGAAGGATTTATATAGAACATCCTGTAATTCTCAATCGTGAATTATTGAAACTCCTTGACATCGATGGTGAAATTAGTGGACAAGACGGCGAAGATAATTTTAAATCACAAGTGATTCCATGTGTCTACCCGGTTGACGAAGGTGGGAGTGGATTACGCGCAGCGATTCAGAATATTCGTTTATTAGCGACTAAGGCTATTGAGGATGGTAGAAACTTAATCGTTCTTTCTGATCGTGGATCAAGTGCTAGTCATGCGCCTATTCCGGCCTTGCTAGCAACCGCAGCAGTTCACCACCATCTGGTAAGAGAGAAAACTAGATCTCAAGTGAGTCTGATCATTGAAACGGGTGAGATGAGAGAAGTTCATCACCTATGTCTTCTTCTTGGCTACGGAGCTAATGCTATTAATCCCTATTTAGTTTTCGATACGATAACGGACTTAGTTGAACAGCAAGAAATGGATGCAGATCAGAACCTGACTGTCAGTAAGGCACATGAGAATTTTGTTAAAGCCTGCGATAAAGGCGTTTTGAAAGTTATGTCAAAAATGGGAATCTCAACAGTACGTAGCTATATAGGCTCACAAATCTTTGAATCTATAGGTTTGGGGCAACCATTAATTATTGATGCATTCCCAGGAACGATGAGTCGCTTAGGTGGCATTGGTTATTCTCAGCTAGCGGAAGAAATACGTTTACGACATCAAGTGGCCTTTCCTAAAGTTTCAACGCATCGTGCTCACCGTGATCTTATAGCTGGGGGTGAATACCAGTGGAGGAGAGAAGGTGAGTACCACCTATTCAACCCAGAAACTGTTTTTAAACTCCAACATGCCACACGTGAGAAACGCTTCGATGTCTTCAAGGAATATACAGATCGTGTGAATCAGCAAAGTAAAGAATTAGCTACGCTACGGGGCCTATTCAAATTCAAACATGATCTTCGTAAAGCAATCCCAATTGAAGAAGTTGAGCCAATTTCTGAGATAATGAAAACATTTTCAACAGGAGCAATGTCGTATGGTTCAATTTCAGCAGAAGCTCATGAAACCCTTGCAATTGCAATGAATAGAATCGGCGCTAAGTCAAATACTGGAGAAGGCGGAGAAAATCCGAAAAGATACATTCCTGATAGCAATGGAGACCTACGGAGATCAGCAATTAAACAGGCAGCTTCAGGAAGATTTGGCGTAACAAGTGAATACCTAGTCAATGCTGATGATATTCAGATAAAAATGGCTCAAGGCGCTAAACCTGGAGAAGGTGGGCAATTACCAGGGCACAAAGTTTGGCCCTGGATTGCTGAAGTTAGGCACTCTACCCCTGGTGTAGATTTGATCTCACCACCGCCTCACCACGATATCTACTCAATTGAGGATTTAGCTCAGCTGATACATGATCTAAAGAATGCAAATCCAGAGGCGAGAGTTCACGTAAAACTTGTTTCTGAACTTGGTGTCGGAACCGTTGCTGCAGGTGTCGCCAAAGCTCATGCCGATGTCGTATTGATATCAGGTCATGACGGCGGCACTGGGGCGTCGCCCTTAACGTCTATAAAGCACGCTGGAACCCCATGGGAGTTGGGGCTAGCAGAAACCCAACAAACGCTATTATTGAATAATCTTCGGGATCGAATAGTCGTTCAATGTGATGGGCAATTAAAGACTGGTAGAGACGTGGTAATAGCGGCTCTGTTAGGAGCAGAAGAGTTTGGGTTTGCCACAGCTCCTTTGGTTGTTATGGGTTGTGTAATGATGCGAGTGTGCCATTTGGATACATGTCCAGTGGGGATAGCGACCCAAAATCCAGAACTGCGAGAGAAGTTCGCTGGACAAGCAGAATTTGTCGTCAATTTCATGGAGTTTGTAGCAGAAGAAGTCAGAGAGTTGCTCGCAGAGTTAGGTTTTCGTTCCCTTCAAGAAGCAATTGGTCAAGCAGACTCGCTTGATGTTACCGACAGTATCGATCACTGGAAGGCGGAAGGGCTGGATCTTAGCCCCATTCTTTATCAACCTCCTTTGGGTACTGATTCAGTGCGGTTCTGTAAGGAGGAACAAGACCATGGTCTTGATAAAGCTCTAGATCAAACGCTTATCCAATTAGCTGAAGGAGCTCTTCGCCATGGTGACCGAATTAATTTAGAGCTTCCGATCAGGAATGTAAACAGAACTGTTGGGACAATGCTTGGGTACCACTTGACAAAGCGTTGGGGTGGCGAGGGGTTACCAGATGACACTATTCAAATTAAATTCACAGGTTCAGCGGGAAATAGTTTCGCAGCATTCGTTCCTTCAGGGATCACGTTACGTTTAGAAGGAGATGCAAACGATTACGTAGGGAAAGGTCTTAGCGGAGGAAGAGTGATAGTGGCACCTTCTCCTAACTCAAACTTTAAAGCTGAAGAAAATGTTATCGCTGGAAATGTTCTACTCTATGGAGCTACAGGCGGTGAAATATTTATTCGTGGACTTGTCGGAGAGCGATTCGCTGTTCGAAATTCTGGAGCAACAGCAGTTGTCGAGGGGATCGGTGACCACGGTTGTGAGTATATGACAGGAGGTAAGGTAGTCATATTAGGCGAAACAGGTAGAAATTTTGCAGCTGGCATGTCAGGCGGAGTAGCGTATGTTTATGACGAGAATAGCTCGTTCGCTATAAATGTGAACACCGAACTTGTTGATCTTGAATCACTTGATTCGGACGACATTAGTTGGTTGCGAGAAATTATAGCCAAACACCAAATTGAAACTAATTCAACTAGGGCGAAACAGATTCTAGATTCCTGGCCGGCAAGCAGTACGAAATTTGTTAAAGTTATGCCTCGGCATTACAAACGTGTTTTGCAGGCTATAGCTGAAGCTGAAGCATCTGGCACTGACACAACAACAGCAGTTATGTCAGTAGGGAAGGGGAGTTAGATGGGTGACCCTAAAGGGTTTATGAACTCAGGAAGAAAAATGCCAGATCGAAGACCCATACCAGTTAGGCTTCGAGATTGGAAAGAAGTATACGAACCGTTTTCAAATGCAGAATTGCAGAATCAAGCTTCGCGCTGTATGGATTGTGGAATTCCGTTCTGTAATAACGGCTGTCCTTTGGGTAACCTCATCCCGGACTGGAATGACCTGGTTTATCGGAATAACTGGAAGGATGCTATTGATGCATTGCACGCCACCAATAATTTTCCCGAATTTACCGGAAGGTTATGTCCCGCACCTTGCGAAGCAGCATGTGTGCTGGGGATCAACGAGGATCCAGTAACTATTAAACAGGTAGAAGTAGAAATTGTTGAGCGTGCATGGAATGAAGGTTGGATTAAGCCGGTTATACCTGAAGCTGCTACTGGGAAAACAGTAGCAATAGTCGGTTCGGGCCCAGCCGGGCTAGCTGCTGCACAACAATTGACGAGAGCGGGTCACGGTGTAACTGTTTATGAACAAAGCGATCGAGTAGGAGGTCTCCTAAGGTACGGTATTCCTGAGTTCAAGATGGAAAAGAAATATATTGATCGACGTTTATCCCAAATGGAAGCCGAGGGGACGGTCTTTAAAACAGGAATTACTGTTGGAAGCGGAATTACTTATTCAGAACTAAGTGCTTCACATGACGCCGTTGTAATTGCTATAGGGGCAACTAATTGGAGAGATCTTCCTATTCCTGGAAGGGATCTAGATGGCATTTACCAAGCAATGGAATTCCTTGTTCCTGCAAACAAAGTTCAAGAAGGTGACTTTGAAGACCATCCTTTTTCTGCTACTGGGAAGAATGTAATCATTATTGGGGGCGGTGACACGGGTGCAGATTGTCTCGGAACAGTTCTCCGGCATGGCGCTGCATCTGTTAAACAATTCGAAATTATGCCAAGACCACCAGATAGTAGAGATTTATCCACGCCATGGCCAACATGGCCTCTCATGATGAGGACATCCTCTGCACACGAAGAAGGGGGAGATCGACTCTATTCAGTTAACACTAAACAATTTCTAGGTGATGACGGATATGTGACTGGGTTAGAGACTGTATCGGTCAAGCAAGAAATAACAGAAGGGCGAATGGAATTTTTAGAAATTGAAGGAACAACTGAGCTGCATAAAGCTGATCTTGTATGTTTGGCAATGGGATTTGTCGGGCCAGCTGCTAGTGATTTAGTGACGCAATTAAATGTTGAACTTGATCAACGTGGAAATATAAAACGGAATCAGAACTGGATGTCATCACATGATGGACTTTTCGTTGCCGGAGATGCAGGAAGAGGGCAAAGCTTGATTGTATGGGCTATCGCTGAAGGTCGATCATGCGCTGCTTCTGTGGATAGTTGGTTGCAAGGAGGTTCTCAACTTCCCGATCCAGTGACTCCTGACCTACAGCAATTACGCTAGATCCTCACCAGCTAGGCTCAGCATCAAGAAACCTTAGAGTTTCATCGATAAAGGAATAGTCCTTTGGTGTAGCGAAGTGGTCAACGCCTTTTAGTTCAAGGTAAAAAGGGTTAGGCAATGCTTCAATTAACTGAGTCGCGGGCCCAGCAAAGTCTTTATCTCCAAGCGCTACAAGAACAGGGCAGGCAATATTTGATAAGAGGTCAGGAGTTAAGTTAACAATTGGTGATTCCATAAGCTGAAGCAAAACTTCTTTATTGATATCAGTAGCGTTAGTTAACTGAGAGAAATATTGCGATTCTGGGTCCGAAATCACTGAGTTCCCGCTGATGGCATTAGCGATCCGCTTTCCACGTTTTTCGTCTCGGGAGAATAAATTCTGACCTACACCTGCAACGACAAGCTTACGAAATTTAGTTGGTTTCCGGGCTGCGATATTGAGTAGTAAGCGTGCACCAAGAGAAAACCCGACGGCATCTATCTCATCATTCGGAAGTTGTTTTTCGATAAGATCAAGTGTCTTCTCAAATGTTGCGTCCTCGCGGTTATCAATTTCTTTGCCATGCCCAGGGATGTCTAACACTAGAACTGAACGATCAGCCTCAGTGACTAAATCCAGCCATCCATTGTCACCCCAAGTGCGTTGCCCTGATGTAGCCAAGCCATGTAAGAAAATTATTGGGGGTAGTTCTGTCATATCAAAAATTGTATTTATGTAAAATCCTTAAAAACACATTAGCCCCGATTGGTTTCTGCCTAAACAGGAACCCCCCGGGGCTGTGCAGTTTAACGTTTTTCCAAAGTCATCCCCTGAAGGACTTCTAAGGTTTGGTTCTGCTCATCTTGCGACTTGCTTATCAATTCCTACCATTCTCCTAAGATCATGGTCTGATCTGATTTCACTTTCCTCCTTGCGGATTCTTGTGAGAACCCATCTGGCTCAAGAGCCTGATGTCGGTCTGAATTGGTTTCTGCCCTAGAGCTTTCGCCTTTTCAGTAATCATCTCTTTCGATTTGATTCCGTTAAACCTGTTCCGATGGCCGTTCACACTTTCCTTAGCCGTACTTTCCTGGGCTTCAGTGCTGCCACCGCTCCCATTGAGTTTTGCTATTTCAAGTGCGCCGTTGTCATCGGCGTATAGGTACAATTACATGTTCTGATGTATTCGTCAAGCTGTTTTATGAAATCCTCAACATTTCCCCAAAAGTTTTATAGTAATCCACAAAATTTACAAGCTAAACACAAGTTATCCACAAAAAAATCTATTGAAAAGATCTATTAAAATACTTTCCTCTCCATCAGAGGAGTTGAATAGTAAATTTGAATGGAAGCCTAGAACCAGATTCCTCTATCGGTAAAGGTGGATTTGAGGACATCAAGCCTGTCCGTCATGATGCCGTCAACGCCATAATCGAGAAGCTTTTCAATATCGTTGCGTTCATTAATAGTCCAAGCATGAATGACTTTCCCGAGGGAATGGACTCTTTCAACAAATTTTGGAGTTATTAAAGGGACCCCTTTGACGTGCATAGGGACTTGCACACAATCGCCAGAGGGAATTTCCAAACGGTTCACGAAACGACCCAATTGGATCTTTGAGATTCCTCTTGGCCCCATACCGGTGCATAAATTTTCCCCTAGAATTTTAGCGATACGACCAATTCTTGTGTCAGAAAAGGACCCTATGCATATCCTGTCGATAGCTTTTGTACTCTTAATTATTTTTATGAGAGGGTCGACAACGCCATCATGTTTAGGGTCAATGTTAAATCGAGCCTCCGGGAATTCTTCAAGAAGTTCAATAAGTAGTGGTATGCGCTCTTCGCCATTAATTTTAGCGTTAGCAATTTCGGCGTATTCTAAATCAGCTATGACGCCGACACTATCTGTTACTCTTTCCAAGACGTGATCGTGGAATGCGATAACCACTCCATCTTTGGTAGCGTGAACGTCAGTCTCAAGATACTTATAACCCATAGAAGAAGCGAGCTTAAAAGCAGTCAGTGAGTTTTCGGGGGCATCTAAAGCTCCTCCACGGTGTGCAAAAGCTATTGGGAAGCGATGGTCAATGAATTTTTTTTTACGCATTGTTATTTAGTGTAATGATTAGAGAGTTAATTAATTTTCTAAGTTGCAGAAGTCCAGAATTTAAAGTTCAGTGCCTTAATTCTTCGAGGAATTACGACGCTTTTGCTGCGCTTTCGCTAGCGTTAAAGTATGCAAAGAAGAACGAAAATCGTTGCAACAATTGGCCCCGCAAGTGAATCTGAGAGTTCACTTAGGAAACTTATTGACGCGGGTATGGATGTAGCTCGATTAGGACTAGCACACGGAACCCTTGAAGAAGCCCTCGAACGTTATCACCTTATACGAAGCGTTTCGTCTAACCTGTCTAAGCGAGTTGGAATACTCGTTGATCTACCTGGCCCAAAGATACGGGCTGCTTCTTTCCCTGACGATGGTTCGGAACTGCATAAAGGTCAAGAAATTAAGATCGTTCCAGGTGCCACTGGTTCGACCGGAAAAGTTATTGAGGTCGAGTACGAGAACGTCTTAGAGGATATAGTTCCAGGTGATGTGCTCCCATTTGGTGATGGTCAAGTAGTAGCTAGGGTAGAAAATGTTTCTAACGACGGCGCAACCGCAATAATTACTAGTGGGGGGAAGTTGCATGGGCGTCCCGGAATTCGAATACCCTCCGAACGATTAAGCATGCCAACACCCACAGATGACGATTTGAAGAAGCTAGATGCGTTCGTCGAGGTAGGCATAGATATGGTCGCAGTTAGTTATGTTCGATCAGCTCATGACATTAGACGAGTTGGGACTGAGCCACATCCGCGGGGGCCACTAATTGTTGCGAAAATTGAGACTAAAGCGGCTGTCGAAAATCTTAAAGGAATTATTGAAGCATCCGATGCAATTATGGTTGCTAGAGGAGATCTGGGCACGGAATTTGATTTGGCTGATTTACCTCACTTGCAAAAGAAAATTATTGCTGAATGCATTGCTGGAGGTTTACCTGTAATCACGGCGACCCAGATGTTAGATTCAATGATACAAAATTCTTCGCCTACTCGGGCAGAAGCTTCTGACGTAGCTAATGCCGTCTTTGATGGAACTTCTGCGGTGATGTTATCCGGCGAAACAGCTATAGGTGACTACGCAGTTGAATCTGTTGAAACAATGGCCAGAATTGCCCATAGGGCCGACGAAGCTTTCGACTATGGCCGGTGGGCGGAACGTGTGGCTGAAATAAGGTCCGAAACAGATACGGAAGCTTCTAATGGAGGCTCTCAAGGAATTACTGATGCAATGACTCTAGCGACATGGAGAGCGGCAAACGAACTTGATTTAGCAGCCTTGGTTTGTATCTCTGGTTCAGGTTTTACTGTTCGTTCCATGGCAAGATTCCGACCTAATGTCTCAATTCTAGGGATGACCATGGACGACCGGACTGCACAACAGCTAACACTCAGTTGGGGAGTAGATCCTTTCACTATCACCGGTGACCTGAGCTACGAAAGTCGCATTATGAATGCTATTGAATTAGCAAAAACAGAAGGAAAACTTAAATCAAATGACCTAATAGGTGTTCTTGCAGGTATCACAGGGGACTCACCTGCAACAGATGTTTTGCGTATAATGAGAGTTCCATAATGAGGCTAGAATGAATGAAGTAAAGCTAAACAGAGGTGGGCTTCCAGAAACAATTTTGCCCGAAGAGAACAGTGATGTTCTTAAAGGACTTCACAACGCTGAGTCTCTAGGAAATAACGATGAGAAATACAGTAGTTTATTGTTGTTGGCAGAATCTCACCCAAATTCAATTGCAGTTTGGGTCGCATTAGGGACTTTAAGTTCGCTGAGAATGCAATCTTATGCTTTCTACCGAATTGCCTATCATAGAGGTTTGGACTCACTTAGAAAAAATGGATGGAGAGGCTCAGGGTTCGTGAGATGGGATCATCCTACAAATAGAGATTTCTTACTCGCCCTAGATGGTCTTCAAAGACTATCTGTAGAAATAGGTGATCTAGAAGAAGCAACCAGATGTCAGCATTTCCTCATACAGTTAGAGCCAAACTGGCAAAGAGTCTCAAATACCCTTTCGTAGGTGAAGACATGGATTTTTCGGGAGCTGTTCTGAACGGGGGTTCCTCTACTCGTATGGGGGTAGATAAAGCTGAAATCAGTTTTAAGAATAAGCGACTAATAGATATCAGCTTGGAAGCTCTTGCTGGCGCACGGGCTAATGAAATATTCATTGTCGGTGGAGCGTCCAGAGTTGCTGAAGATTCACTAAACATCTTATATTGCCAGGATATGTTTCCTGGAGAAGGTCCGCTCGGTGGAATAATAAGTGCTCTTTCTGTTGCTGAATATGATGTTTTGGTCACTCTTCCGTGCGACCATTTATACGTAACATCTCAAGTTGTTGAGCAGTGTTTAGCAGCGTTAACTATACATGAAATGGCATGTCCTTTGTTAGAGGACACCAAACAGGTCTTATGTTCTGCATGGAGAAAATCAGGGTTGAAGAAACTTAAAGAAATTTTTGATTCGGGAACCCGATCAGTTATGGATGCAGTTAGTCTGCTGGATGTGGTCACGTTTCAGGTCTCAAATCCGGAGATACTCCGAACCGCAAATACCATTGATGAATTGTGGCAATGACTATCTTTATGAGATCATTCACAAAGATCGGTAGAGGATTTTGAAAAATATAAATGAAATAGACATAGACGAATTCGCGAAATTAGATATCCAAACAATTTGCTTGGTTGATGTTCGGGAATATTACGAATTCACTGAAATGCGAGTCCCAGGGGCAAAATTATTGCCGTTAGGTGAGGTTCCAGAAAATATTAGTTCTTTTCCTTTAGACACCCCTGTATATCTCATTTGTGCAACAGGAAATAGATCTGGAGTCGCTGGAGAATTTCTTGCAGAGCACAATATAGAAACAGTTAACGTTCTCGGCGGAACAAAAGGTTGGGTAATGTCTGGCCGAGAGTATATGCATGGTGACGAAGGCGTAGTTATGTTTGTTGAAGCTGGATGAATTCTAAAAATATTCAACCAACGATTGTCGAAAATCAGGATCAACTAGAAGATGTAGTAAATGGGCTACAACTCCACGAACGCTATGCGATAGATACTGAATTTCATAGAGAAAAAACATATTATCCACGGTTAGCGCTAGTCCAGATTCGGTGGGGTAATAATATTGCCTTAATTGACCCAGTAGTCGTCAATATAGACGTTCTAGCACCAATTTTCCGAGCGGATAAAATCGCTATTTTCCATGCCGGATCTCAGGACTTAGAAATATTACTTAGAGAAGTTGGCGAAATCCCAACTCAAATATTTGATACCCAAATAGCAGCAGGATTTTTAGGTATGCGGACCCCCTCCTTAGCGGCCCTTCATGAAACTATGATTGGAGTGAAATTAACTAAAGGTGATCGCCTGACAGACTGGTTTCAACGGCCCCTTTCAGTGAATCAAATAGAATATGCGGCTTCAGATGTGCGGTATCTGCTCGAGGTTCATGATGAACTCGTCACAAAACTTGTGCGGAGAAACCGTCTTAAATGGGCCGAAGACGAATTTCAAAGATTCATTAATAAACGTCAGAAAACTCTAGAACCAATTGATGCATGGCTAAAAATTAAAGAAGCCAAGCACCTCAATAGCAAATCTCGAGGCGTTGCCCAAGCGTTAGCTGAATGGCGAGAGGATACTGCAAGGCGAAATGATATTCCTCCTCGGTATGTCCTGTCTGATCTGGGCCTTGTGGGTATAGCCCAACGCATCCCTAGAGACACTAAGGAACTTGAAAATATTCGCGGGCTTGACTCTAAACAGTTTAAAGGCAGCATGTCGGAGAAACTAATAGGTATTGTTGCAGATGGATCGAAACGAAATGTTAAAAAACCGGCCTCAGGAGCGAAAAAGAATTTAAGTACTGAATTGCGTCCTGCAGTCACTTTGTTATCAGCTTGGCTCTCACAATACGCTAGTGATAATGAATTAGACCCCGCTCTCTTGGGGACGCGTTCCGATATAGAAGCCTTGTTAAGGGGAGATGATAGTCCCCGATTAGCAGATGGATGGAGGCATGAAGAAGTCGGAGTTCCCATGCAAGATCTACTAATGGGTAAAGCAACACTTGCTTTTTCTGAAGGAAGACTTCTTATGGAGAAAAGGAGCAGTTAGAGCAGGAGTATTATGCACATCTAGTAGTGCTTCGCCTAGAATAAGAGTCAATCCGTATCGGCTGACAGCCTTTGGAGGTAGCAATGAAAAAAGGACGACACCGAAGATACGAGGAAGCTCGAGCCCTAAAACAACGGAATGATCAACTCGATGACTTATTTGCTGAGAATGAAGCACCTTGCGATGAGTGCGAAGCTTTACCAGGTCAAGACCATAAAAGTTGGTGTTTGGCCCAAAGCTGATTCAATCTTCAATCAATTAGCAGCAAATTAGTCACTCAGCTGCTATAGGAATCACTGTTCTTGACGAGGATAATGTTCTTTCCCGAATCGGCCTATAGAGCGTAGACCTCTCTATCAGTCTTCTGCCGAGTGGCTTACATATGTTTGCAAATTCTTTTTCGGTTAGCATTTGCCCGTGTTTAGCACCGGCGGCTCGTGAAATATTCTCACCATTTAATGTTCCACCGACATCGTTTACACCGGCTTGGAGAAGCTGCGACATTCCATCAAGTCCAATCTTGACCCAAGAGGCTTGAATGTTGTCTATGTAGCCATGATAAGTAATTCTTGCGACAGCATGTAAAAGTAAATTTTCCCTGAATGTAGGACCTCTCCGAGCACGTTTGCGAAGGTAAATAGGTGAAGCCATATGTACAAAAGGGAGTCCCACAAATTCTGTAAAGCCGCCTGTTTCTTTTTGCAAGTCTCTAGTTACCAGTAAATGCTTAGCCCAATGTTCTGGATTTTCAACGCTGCCAAACATCATGGTTACATTTGAGCGTAAACCGACGCTATGAGCGACTCTATGAGCTTCAAGCCATTCCTCAGTATTAATTTTGTCTGGGCACAATATTTCTCTTATTCCATCATCTAGTATTTCCGCAGCTGTGCCAGGAAGAGATTTCAAACCAGCATCAACTGCCCTTTTCAGATACGAATCAAGAGGCTCTTCTAATCGTTTTGCGCCTTCCGTGACTTCAAGTGCAGTGAATCCATGAATATGCAGATTTGGTAATTCGTCATGGATTGCCTGGCACATGTCAATGTAATAATTACCATCAAAATCTGGGTGTATTCCGCCTTGAAGGCAAACCTCAGTCGCTCCATTAAAATGAGCTTCAGAAGCTCTTGCAATAACATCTTCCAAAGTGTGAAGATATGGCTTTCCCCGAAGATTTAGTGAAAGGGGACCTTTAGAGAATCCGCAGAATTGGCACTTAAACGTGCAAACGTTTGTGTAGTTGATATTGCAATTCGAGACAAAGGTAACGTCATCACCGTTGACGTTACTTCGTAGAGTATCGGCAAGCTCCGCTACCGCTTTAACCTCGCTTCCGCGGGCTCGTAGTAAACTAAGAATCTGCTGCATCTCAACTTCTTGGCCTGATAGAACACCTTGGGTGATTTCGTCAATCTCCGACGAACTCTTTGCATATCCAGATAAAAGATTTTGGGGTGAAACCGTAGACCCTGAATACCACTGAGTCGAATCTTCTCCAACCTGAGCAACTTCTGCACCATCATCTGCATTTGTTACGAATTCAATTTTTTCAGGAAAAATAGCCCCAGGATCATCTCTTCCCAGCCATTCGGAATCTGAACGGTCTAGAACGGCAAAATGTAGTTTCGGGTCTAACCACTTCTCAGGCTTACGAGCGTATTCGGGATAGATGGTCAAGCGGGGTGCAAGGAAAAACCCTAAAGATTCTGTAATCTCAGAAATTCTAGTTAAGGCTGGCCAGGGCCGCTCTGGGTTGACGTGATCTGACGTCACAGGGGAAACTCCCCCCCAGTCATCAATGCCAGCATCGAGGAGTATCCCAAAATCATCGGATAAATTTGGAGGAGCTTGAATGTGGATCTCACTGGGAAGCAAAAGGCGAGCCAGTGCAATCGTTTCCAGATAGTCATCAGTAGGACAAGGCTTTTTCTTATGCATTCGAGTTCCAGCCTTAGGAAGGAAATTCTGAACTATCACTTCTTGTATATGCCCATGTCGTTTATGAGACTCAGCTATAGCTTCTATTGCCTTAACCCTATCTTTTCTTGATTCTCCTATTCCGACAAGTAGGCCAGTAGTAAAAGGAATTGCTAGCTCTCCAGCCGCTTCTAGAGTCTCTAACCGCCGCCAAGGTTCCTTATCGGGGGAACCAATATGACACTCAAGATTAGCGTTTAATGACTCCAACATCATCCCTTGAGATGGGGATACTTCACGTAATAATTTCAAATCTTCATAAGAGATAGCACCAGCATTTGCATGAGGTAGTAAGCCAGTTTCTTCAACAACTAGCTTTGCCATATCGTGTAAATAATGGATAGTGCTTTCAAAGCCATGCTCTTCAAGCCAAGACTTTGCAGCAGGGTAACGTAACTCAGGTTTTTCACCCAATGTAAACAATGCTTCATGGCAGCCAGCTTTTGATCCATCAAAAGCAATTTGTAGTACTTCGCTTGGCGAGAGAAACGGACTCTTAACCTTTGCTGGGGGTTGAGCAAATGTGCAATAACCGCATTTATCTCGGCAAAGATGCGTTAGGGGGATAAAAACTTTAGGAGAAAATGTTACTCTTCTGCCAAAAGCCGAATCTCTTTTCGCACTCGCCTCAAGAAGAAGTGTCTTTAAAGGTGAAGTCGTAAGGTCAGTCATGCTGTATTCCTCAATGGTTTCGAATCTCCGGGCCTGCTTGAGATTCGGTCTGGGGAGACAGAGATATCGCACTTAGGGCAGAAAGTGAATTGCTGTAAAGGAGTATCACAATGTGAGTGTGTTAAAATTGTTGGCGGATTGCCGTTGGCAAACCACCGATCTCCCCAATGCATGAGAGCAATTAAGGAAGGGGAGAGGTCCAGTCCTTTCTCTGTTAAATAATATTCGTGTCGTATCGGATTACTCTGGTATGGCTCTTGATGAACAACTCCAGCTAGATGTAATTTACTTAAACGGTCACTTAAGATATTTTTCGCAATACCTAGATCCTTGCGCAGTTGCTCAAACCTTCTCACTCCTCTAAATAGGTCGCGAAGAATAAGAATTGTCCATCGGTCGCCAATAACTGACAGTGTTGAATCAATTGAACAGTTAGTTTGATCTATGGACACATGGATAGGGTAACATGTCAGTTTCAAATTGCAACTGACTATTTTTCAAGTAAATCTGCCTTCTGTTTTAAGGTCTCCAAAAGGTTTTCAAATGAATTTTCAAAGGAAGCTACTCCTTCAACCTCTAACTGCTTTGCTACATCACCCAGATCTATCCCTATAGCCTGGACATTAGCGAGTACATTATGAGCTTCGGTGAACGATGCGTCAATAGTCCGTTCAAGTGTCCCATGGTCTAGAAAAGCAGCTAACGTCCCATCGGGAAGTGTATTAACAGTGTTAGGGCCTATGAGCTTATCGACGTACATTGTGTCGGGGTAATCTGGGTTTTTTGTTGATGTAGAAGCCCATAATGGCCTTTGAAGTTGAGCACCACGATCTTCAAGAACCTTCCACCGGCCACCACTAAATTTTTCCAGAAAGAGTTCATAAGCAATTTGTCCCTGCGAAATAGCGGTTTTCCCTTTAAGCGCTAGGGCCTCAGGAGTCCCTATCTGTTCCAGCCTTTTATCAACCTCAGTTTCAGTTCGTGAAATAAAGAAAGACGCTACTGAAGAAATGTGAGAAAGATCGCCTTCATATGCTTCCAATCCAGAAATATAAGCTTCAATTACTTCCGCATACCGTTCAACTGAAAACAGTAGAGTCACATTTATAGATCGACCCTCGCTTATCATTTGTCTAATTGCAGGGAGACCTTCGCTAGTGCCAGGTATTTTTATATAAAGATTCTTACTATTTAATTCGTCGTCAAGTTCTCTAGCAGCATTTACTGTGGCTTGCGTATCGCGGGCAAGTCTTGGATCAACTTCCACAGAAACATACCCATCTAGGCCTCCGCTTGATTCATGTATTGGTTTAAGTAGACGAAGGGCATCAGCAATATCAGTTTGTACCAGTTGCCAATACGCATCCTCAATACTCATTCCGCTAGTTATTAGAGATTTAAACTGTTGATCGTATGCATCAGATTGCGAAATAGCTTTCTCAAATATAGATGGGTTCGAAGTTAATCCACGAACTCCTTTATCAATCCAATCTTGCAAGTCTCCAGAATGGAGCCATTCTCGCTTGAGATTATCTAGCCAAGGACTTTGGCCGAATTCATTGAATAATTGATTTAGTAATGTCATTGATTTAAAGCATTCTGAATTGATTCTATATTTATTCCCAGTTCATTCATTACTACATTCCCAGGAGCAGATGACCCAAACCGATCAATCCCAATATTGATATCAGCAAATCGGGACCAGCCTAATGTGATTCCGGCCTCTAGGGACAAAGATGGGATTGACGTATCAATATTTAGAGAGTCAGAATTAGTTAGCTCCCAACTTGGCATTGAGATAACGCGAACTGAATTTTTTTCAGCGTATTCAATGCAAAGGGAAACTTCAGAACCAGTAGCAACAAGGGTAGCTTCAGGATCCTCAGTGTCTATCAATACGTAACTCCCTTCCTGAGCCTTATCTACATTAGTTTCTTCTAATATTGGTAAATTCTGACGAGAGAGTATCAACGCAGTTGGACCATCATGATTTAACGCAGATATCCAAGCAGCTACTGTTTCCTTCGCATCTGCAGGCCGAATAACATTGAGGCCTGGTATTGCTCGCAGGGACATGATCTGCTCTACAGGTTGATGTGTGGGCCCATCCTCACCTACGCCAACAGAATCATGAGTAAAGGAATAGATAACTTTTGCCTGCGTCAAAGCAGCCAAGCGGATAGCTGGCCTCATGTAATCGCTAAATACGAGAAAAGTGCCACCAACTGGAATTATTCCACCATGAAGAGCAATCCCATTCATTATTGCACCCATGGCGTGTTCCCTAACACCAAAATATAATTGCTTTCCAGAAGGATTCTCAGAAGAAAGAGCAGTTTGATTAGTTAGTGCAGTTCCAGTGTTGCCAGTTAAGTCTGCACCACCAGCAATAATCGCTAGATTTGAAGACACCGAATTCAAACATTCTCCACTAGCTACCCTTGTCGCAACCGACTCTCCAACTTTCGATTCAAATTCTGATTGAATCTCACTAAGATCCCAGGTCCCAAGTTCTGATTCAGGGGACCAATTGTTCTTTGATATTTCGTCATCGTGTTGACTGCCGACGCGTCTGTAGAGATTAAGGACATCATCGGGGACATAGAATGAAGAATCTGTAGGTAACCCCATCAAACGTTTTGTCTCAGCGATTTCCTCATCTTTGAATGCGTAGCCATGTGCGCTAGGAGAGTCGGTTAATGATGGGGAAGGGTAACCAATGTGGGAGCGAATAATAATCAAGGAGGGCTGAGACTCATTATCAATTGCCTGTCTGAATGCACTTTCGATACTGTCTAGATCTTCTCCGGATTCACCTATATCTATTACATTCCATCCATAAGCCTCAAACCTTTTTGCTGCATCATCTTGTAAGGAGAGTTCAGTAGGGCCATCAATCGTCACATGGTTGTCGTCATAAATGCAGATTAGTCGACCTAGCTTCTGTTGTGCAGCCAGAGAAGCTGCCTCATGACTAATTCCCTCAGAAAGGTCCCCATCACCGCAGATAGTAAAAATTCTATGATTAATTTTACTCTCGCCATAGTTGTGACGCATCCAACGCTCAGAAATAGCCATCCCAACAGCATTTGCAAATCCTTGCCCTAAAGGACCGGTGGTAACTTCAACACCTGCAGTATGACCTACTTCAGGGTGACCGGGCGTCTGGCTACCCCATTGTCGAAAGTCCTTAATATCATTGAGAGATAGGCCATATCCGGTTAGATAAAGCATTGAATACTGAAGTATTGATGCATGCCCCGCACTCAGAATAAATCGATCTCTGTTCGCCCAATTGGGATAGTTGGCGCTATACCTCATAATTCTCGTATAAAGAACATGAGCTAACGGAGCTAGTGCCATGGCCGTTCCCTGATGGCCAGATCTAGCTTTATGAGGTGCGTCCATAGCCAAACCACGAATTGTATTTATAGCAAGCTCTTCTAGTTCCGGATTTATGTCATTATTCTTCATTTCTCTCCCTATCAACGAGTCCACATTAACGTGACAGCAGTCAGAATGCCGTCATATTAGAAAATCAAATTAGAACTTAAGAAGAAGCTTCAATTGTGTAGGGAACTATGACTGGTTCACCATTATCTATTCTGCAATGTGCATGAACCGTGCATGGCTCTGCTAGCTCTAATTCAGCGCGTACAAGACGGTATGCAAATAAGCCCGGTTCGATTTGTAAAGGCTGGGCGTTACGTGCAATTATTTCGCCCTCGAGATGGTAAGTGACCTCAAGTACACCAAAGCCATTCCCCTCAGATTTGCTGTGAACTAGAACTACAAGGTGTGGAGCTAGTTCTAAAGGAAATGGGTCAGCTATTTTTGTAGTGAATTGAATCCCGGTTAAATCAAGTCGCGTAAGCGAATCAGGAGTTTCCCTGATTGAGATATCATCTAAAAAAAGTGCTGCAAGAATCTGCATTGTTCCTCCTCAATCGGGACGCTATCAGCTGAAATTGGATTAGGCACAACTATGAATATTTGTCGTTGGATCGACCTAAAGCGATATCGTTAAGAGATGGCTGCATTATCAGAATTTGATAGTAAGAAATTGTTAAGCGATTACGGATTAGCAATAACAAAAGAAACTATTGTCAAGAATTCTTTAGATGGAATCGTGGCAGTCGAAACCCTAGGTTATCCAGTGGTTGCTAAATTGTGTGGCCAAGAAATTCAACATAAGACTGATGTTGACGGGATTAGGTTAAATCTTCGAAATTCCAAAGATCTAGAAAAGGCTATAGACGAACTTTTGGAAAAAAATGGTGAAGGTCAAGAGATCCTCATAGCCCAACAAGTGAGCGGTAAACGAGAATTTATAGCTGGTTATCACATCGACCCTGATTTCGGGCCGGTCTTAATGTTCGGAGTTGGTGGTATCTTCACTGAGGCTTTATCTGATGTGAATTTTCGTCTCTTGCCAACCAGTCGAGAAACTATCGGAGACCTGATTTTTGAAATTAAATCCCAATCATTACTTGGCGAATTCCGAGGAGAAGATGCCGTAGCTATAGACGATCTCATTGATGCCCTAGAAGCTATTGCAAAATGCGGCATTGATAACTCAAAAATTAGCTCAATAGATGTGAATCCAATAATTATTTCCAAGGGCAAACCAATAGCTGTTGACGCTCTTGTCATAATGTCATGAAAGAAATAGGCAAGATAGAAACTCTATTTAATCCGGATGGGGTAGTGGTGGTAGGCGCTTCTACGCATCCTGGGAAATTCGGCTTCGTTGCACTGCATAATATTATTAATGCTGAATTTAACGGACCCATCTTCGCGACAAACCCTAAAAGACCAGAAATACTAGGGATTCAAACCCATGCAGAGATTTTAGAAATACCAAAGGGGAAAGCCAATTTCGCAATGATTTGTATTTCGCCCGAAAAAATAATTGCTACTCTGCCCCAACTCTCAGAAATTGGTGTTGAAACAGCTTTCGTTGTGTCTGGTGGGTTTAAAGAAACGGACTCTGCTGGTGAGAATTTAGAAAAGCAATTGGTGGAAGAAGCTAAAAAATGGGGTATTCTGCTCGCCGGACCCAACGGGCAGGGACTGGTATCTACACCCGCTAACCTCTGCTCGCAGATCGTTTCTCCTTACCCGCCTGCAGGAAATATCTCAATTGCAAGTCAATCCGGAAACATTCTTTCAGCCCTGATGAATATGTCGCGTTTCTCGAATATCGGCGTTGCTCGCGCTATCTCAACAGGCAACCAAGCTAGCTTAGGTGTATCTGATTACATTAGATATTTTACAGCTGACTCTAAAACGTCTGTAATTGTTGCTTATGTTGAAGGGCTTCCTAATGGTAGAGAATTTTTTGAAACTATCGAAAAATCTACAGCAAAGAAGCCAGTCATCATAATACGAGGCGGCTCTACCAAAGATGGTGCTGTTGCTGCAGCAAGCCACACTGGATCATTAGCTTCAGACCATAAGGTATTCGCCGGAATGGTTAAGCAAGCCGGAGCTTTCTTGACTGAGGGAGTGGAGAGCGCATTCGAGCTCGCAGCTACTTTCGCCAAACAGCCATTACCAACAGGCAGGAAGACGGTCGTAATGACAACGGCGGGCGGTTGGGGAGTCCTAACAGCTGACGCTATATCTAAGAGCGAATTAAGTCTCGTCGCTTTACCTGATGATTTAAAACGCTCAATTGACTCGTTACTTCCGCCGCGCTGGAGTAGAGGTAATCCCATTGACTTAGCGGGTGGAGAAACTAGAGACACTATTCCTGATTTGCTTAATGTCTTATTGCAACATGAGGAAGTTTCTTCACTTATCTTCCTTGGTTTGGGTATTCAAGGAAACGTCGCAAGAACATACTACGAAAGTAACTCAGTAACTGATGGAATGATGCGTATGGCCGACTTCCATGCAGATCAAGAAAAGCGATACGCAAATTCAATCATTGAAGCAATTACCAAATTTGGGAAGCCTGTTATGGTCGCATCGGAATTAGCTTTCGCTGATTCAAGCAACCCGGGCCCTAAAACACTTAAAGATGGTGGCTTCTTATGCTACCGGTCACCGTCAACGGCAGTTGAATGCCTATCCAGCCTGACGCAATATGCCTTAGCAAATAATAGTTAAATTTGATTAATGGTTACGAGCGGATATTAGAAGTAAGCTTTCTACTGTGTTTCGTCTACTTCAACGATTACTTCTTCCTGTATTTGTTCTCGCTCTTTTAATCGGAGTGTTAAATATCAAGGATGAATTCGGGTTTGACCCTATTGATGAGGTAGAGATAGACGACTCTTCCTCAGAACTTCTTACTCCGGTGTTCTCATTAAGGCGAGCTCCCAACCTCCTTGTCTCTCCGCTAGCGAATCAGAAACTCAATGATGACTTATTGTCACTCTCCAATATGTTGCCGACGTCAAGTTGTTTGGCGGTCAGTTCAAATTCTGAAGAACTTTTTGATTACCAAGTTGATATTCCACTTATCTCAGGAAATGCCCAAAAGCTCATTACTGCTTATGCTGGGATACAACAAATCGGTGTAAATTTCCAATACGAAACATTAATTGGTGTAGTTAGGGAGCCTGAGTCAGATGGGCTTCTTCGAACAAGCGACTTGTATATCTTTGGAAGTGGAGATCCGCTATTAAGAACGGATGCTTATGCAGCTCTGTTGCCTGAAAATTACAGCACGATCCGAACAAGCGCAGATGAATTAGCTGATTTAACTGTTGGTATGAACATATTATTTATTCAAGGAGCTGTCGTCGTAGACGAAAGCCGATACGACGAGGTGCGAACTGTGCCTGGATGGTCAAGCGAGTTAAAGGATTCTGCTGCGATAGGTTCCTTGAGTGCGGCACTTTTGGATGGTGGATACGAAGGGCTAAAGCAAGGCTATTCGTCTCAGGTCGGAGTCGATAACCCGCCACCTCTTCTCCGTAGCCCTGATCCGGTAAAACGATTTGCCGCAAACTTTGATGACCTTCTAGAAGCCCGAAATGTAGTGATATTAAAAGCAGCTAAAGAATTTAGTGATACCGATCTAGAAGATTTGATTGAAATGGTGTCCATCAAATCACCTACATTTGATTTAATTATCAAACAGATGCTCACTAATAACGATTCAATTACTGCGGAGATGATACTGAAAGAAATTGGGTTTTCTAGATCGGGACAAGGAACAACTGGCGCTGGACTTGTTGCTCTACCTGAGATACTTGCAGTCGAAAATATCACTAATTCAGGGATGCTATTGATCGACGGCTCTGGACTAAGTCCTGAGAATCAAGTTACTTGTAAAGTATTGAATTCTGTCTTAAAGAACGAATCAACTAAAGATGTCTTCAAAAATGCTCTTCCCCTTGCAGGTGTAGAAGGAGTGGTCGCCGATCAATTTATAGGAACTGCATTTGAAGGAAACTTGAACGCTGCTTTCTCTCAGGAAGAAAATCATATGTCATTCGCTGGCTATTTTACTACTGAAACGGGCACTGAAATAACAATTACTTTTATTTCAAACCCTGAGAATGAGAGCGAAACTGCTGATAAAGACTTCTCTGAGGTGTTGGCTTTACTATCAGATGCAATAAGCGAGTATACGGGCGGTCAACCTCTTGATGGCTTGGGTCCTCTATTAGCCACTGAAGAATAAATGGCAGTTACTCCCATGTTCCCACTGGGAACCGTTATTTTCCCTACACAAAGCTTTGATCTCCGTATCTTCGAACCCCGGTATTTAAAGTTAGTAGGAGATGTCATGGCATCAGATAATTGCTTTGGTACATGTCTCATCGAAAAAGGTTCTGAAGTAGGGGGTAAAGATAGCAGGTTCTCTATCGGGACATTATGTGAAGTGAAAGAGGTGATCGAACTAAGCAAAGACAACCTTTTTGTTACTTGTATCGGGATTGAAAAGATAACAGTTCAGGAATGGCTTCCAGAGAAATATTATCCAAAAGCTGTCATTAGGTCTTCCGCAATCGACAGTAGTAAAAAAAGGGACTGCGAAAGAATTGACAAAATAGTAGATGAAATTGGTAAGTGTTATTCGTTCATATCTGACCTACGCGATATGAATTTGCCTAGACCGAACTCCCATGAGCTAGCGGCATTGACTCTTTATCAACTAAGTGATCTTGCGCCGTTAGGACAAATGAATAGGTATCGACTTCTTGAATCAGAAAATCTCGATAATCTTGAGGAAACGCTTTATTCATTACTTGTAGATGAAAGAGAAATGTTAGAAGGTCTGCTTCGTTTACGTAATAGCGATAACAATTAAACATAAGATATAGCAAAATAAAATTTTACCGATACCGTTCAAATTAGAAGACCATGTTCACGAAATTAGACAACGAGACGCTCTCACAGAAAATAAGCGAATTTAAGTCATTGCTAATCGCTTATGCGAAACAAGAAATACAATTCCCGTTAAAAGCACTTTTAAAGTGGGTTCTTTTGGGCCTTCTGGGTTCGGTATTCATAATCATTGGCGTACTTCTTGTCGCTTTGGGATTACTTCGTTTGCTGCAAGATCAGATTTCTCTCTTTGATAATGGGTTATCCTTTGTTCCTTATTGCATAACTGCATTAGCATTGATTGTGATCGCTTCCGTATTGTTTAAAAGCGCTAAGAAACATTCTTGATATGACAAAAGAAATAGAACAAATCACTCCTCTGGATCTTGAAATTAAATTAACAGAACTAGGTAAGGAACTGAAGACAGTTTCAGGTGCCGTTTCTTTAGCGAAAAAGGCGTCTCCATCCCTTGCAGCCCTAATGGGGATGTGGTTTAAAAGATTAAACAGGAAAGCCACAAATGAAAAGGCTTTAATAGAAATTCAACTTTTTCCAAAAATTCGAAAGTACTTATTCAAGCCAACTAATGAGACTATGCAAAACGCAGTAAAAAAAGTGGGAAAAGGGCAGGACAGTATTAGTGACTAAAAAAATAGAGCCACTTAAGTCGGGGGAGCTCTTACTTCTAGTAGATCCAAAAGATCGTCGCTACCTCATTACCTTGGAAACTGGAAAAGAATTTCACTCACATTCAGGCTTTATCTCGCACGACGATCTAATCAAAAGTGGGGATGGCGTACGTATAAAATCATCTGGTGGGATGGAGTATTTAGCAATTCGGCCGACGATGGCTGATGCGATCCTCAAGATGCCACGTGCAGCACAAATTATCTACCCCAAAGATCTAGCACACATTCTGGTGGCAGCCGATATTGGGCCCCAGCATAAGGTTTTGGAATCAGGGGTAGGTTCAGGTGCTTTGTCAATCGCTCTTCTACGTTCAGGGGCAGAAGTGATCGGTTACGAATTGCGAGAAGATTTTGCCCACCGAGCGATTAAAAATGTGTCCGCTTTTCTGAGTGAAGAAAAAGCCGGTAGATATTCTGTTAAGATTTCCGATGCTTATAAGGGTTTTGATGAATCAAATTTTGATCGGGTAATTCTTGACTTACCGGAGCCATGGCGTGTTGTGGATCATATTCCTCCTGTCTTAAGAACAGGCGGAATATTCGTTTCTTACACTCCAAGTATTACCCAAGTATCCAGGCTCAGAGAAAAGTTAGGAACTGATGATTATGCGATGGTTGAAACAACTGAAATTCTTAGAAGGACATGGCACGTTGAAGGACAAGCAGTTAGGCCAGACCATCGAATGGTTGCTCACACTGGATTTATAACCTCAGCGAGGTTCATAGGTCGGGATTAGACCTCAAGGTAGATGCATTCACCGGGACATTCTTCAGCCGATTCAATGGTCGCCTCTTCTTGACCATCGGGGACCACTGCTAGACCCTCAGGTCCGCCGGGGTCTGCATAAATAGTATCGCCTTCCTTAACATAGGCTAATCCATCATCAAGCAAAGTAAATACGTCGGGCGCGATTTCCTCACACAATCCATCACCTGTGCAAAGATCTTGATCAATCCAAACTTTCATTTATGCCTTTCAACTATTCCCAAAGAACATTATGACCAAATGGTATAAGAAATGTGTGGATGTTGAAACTCTTTTTACTGAGAAGTAGTCAAAGTCCGTATTTAAATTTCAATAGCACACGCTTACTGAGGCATTGATGGTATAGGCTCCTACGATAAATGTATGGATAACAGAGACTCAAAACGACGTGTAACAGAACTCGAAGAAGAGATATCTGATTTACGCGCCCATGTAGAGTCTTTAAGAGAACGTAACGGAAAACTTACTGAGTCAAACTCCCTTGCCCCTAAAAGGATAGCATTACTAGAAAATAGGTTAAAAGAAGCTAAGGCCTTACTTTCCAAAGCTGCAAATGAAAACGAAAAGTTAGCGCAATTACTTGCAGAAACACGAAACCAAATAGCGAAACTAAAAGTTGAAGTAGAAAAGTTAAGTCAGCCACCTGTCGGTTATGGAACATTCCTTGGAGTGAATGATGACGGAACTGTCGATGTTGACTCTTCCGGAAGAAAACTACGTGTGAACACGCACCCTGAAATTAATATAAATGCGTTAGTTGAAGGGCAAGAGGTCGCATTAAATGAATCTTTGAATGTTGTCCTTGAAAGGTCAGCAGAAAAAAGTGGCGAGATAGTGACGCTAATAGAAATACTGGACGATGGTAAACGTGCACTTGTAAAAGGGAGAGCAGATCAAGAATACGTTATGCAACTTTCAAGTGAAATGCAGGAAATGCCTTTAAAACCAGGCTCAACGATGATCTCAGCAAACAAAACAAATCTTTTAATTGAAGTGATATCAAGACCGGAATTGCAACAGCACCTTTTGTACGAATTGCCGGAAACAACTTACGAAGACATCGGTGGATTAGATGATCAGATACAACAAATACGTGATGCAGTAGAACTGCCTTTCCTGCACCCAGATTTGTACAAAGAACATGACCTGCCATCGCCCAAAGGCATTTTGCTTTATGGACCACCAGGCTGTGGTAAGACTCTAATTGCGAAAGCAATAGCCAACTCATTAGCTCAAAAGGTAAGTGACAAAGATGGGGTCGATTCGCAAAAGAGTTATTTCTTTAATATCAAAGGCCCGGAACTTCTGAATAAATTTGTTGGAGAGACAGAAAGGCAAATTCGCCTAATATTTGAACAGGCAAGAGAAAAATCCAAAGAAGGTTGGCCAGTAATTGTCTTTTTTGACGAGATGGAGTCACTTTACCGTATTCGGGGTAGCGGAATAAGTTCAGACATGGAGTCAACTATTGTTCCCCAATTGTTAGCTGAATTAGATGGCGTTGAATCCTTAAAGAATGTAATCGTAGTTGGAGCTTCTAATAGAGAGGATCTAATTGATCCAGCCATACTGAGGCCCGGTCGACTTGATATCAAAATACGTATTGATCGGCCAAATGAAGATTCGGCCGTCTCAATATTCTCGCACTATCTAACTTCTGATTTACCAATTTCTACTGCAGCTATTGACGAATTAGGGGGAGGCGATATCGATAAAGCTGTTCGAGTTATGATTGAAAAGACTGTGGAAGAAATGTATACCATTGAAGAAAGAAATGAATTCCTCGAAGTCACATACCAGAATGGCGATAAACAAACTATGTACTTCAAGGACTTCGCTTCTGGTGCCATGATTGAAAATATCGTTCGCCGTGCCAAAAAAACTGCTATCAAACGGTTCATCGATACGTCCGAGAAGGGAATTACCTTGGGTGACTTGCTTGAATCTATTCGTAACGAATTTACCGAGCAAGAAGATCTCCCGAATACAACTAACCCTGATGATTGGGCAAAAATCTCCGGAAAGAAAGGTGAGCGAATAACTTTTATTAGGACATTGCAGAACGCTGAACCTTCAATTGAAACTTCAAAGAATGCTTCAGGGCAGTACCTCTAGAAGATGGCCGTTACCAAAATCTGCGGCATTGAGACAGAATATTCAATTATCCAACGTGGGGTAGTAGAACAGAATCCGGTACACGCTTCATCGATTCTTGTTGATGCTTATGGACAGCGCTATCGAATAGCAGATGATACTGGGGTTGCTCCCGCCGTGCATTGGGATTTTCAGGATGAAATGCCAGGAAATGACGCGAGAGGATTTGCCCCAATGGGGTCGATGCCCCCGATAGTTGAAACGCATCTAGTGAATGCCGTGCTTACAAACGGAGCGAGATTCTATGTTGATCATGCGCACCCAGAGCTTTCAACACCCGAATGCGCCAATGCTTTAGAAGTTACGAAGTACGACAAAAGTGGCGAAATAATTCTCCAAAGAGCTATGGAGTACGCAAATCAGAACTTACCTGAGGGTGAAGAGATTATCGTTTACAAAGATAATTCAGATGGTAAGGGAAATTCTTACGGGTGCCACGAGAACTATTTGATGGATAGGTTAACACCTTTTGGGGAAATAATATCCCATGCAACTGCCCACTTTATAAGTCGACAAATCTTCACAGGTTCTGGAAAAGTCGGTTGCGAAATCCCTGGGATTGATAGTGAACTGATTCCTTTTCAAATTACACAGCGAGCTGATTTTTTTGAGGAAGAAGTCGGCCTCGAAACCACTTTGAAGCGCCCCATCATAAATACACGTGACGAACCTCATGCTGATCCTAAAAAATATCGTAGGTTGCACGTAATATGTGGCGATGCAAATATGAGTGAAACAGCTACCTTTCTAAAGGTGGGGTCAACAGCAATTTTACTCTCCATGGTTGAAGATAGTTACCTGCACAAGAACTATTTTTTTGAAAACCCTGTTGCTGCAATGAGAAACGTATCTCATGACCTTTCATTGAAGGCGCCTTTGCTACTGAAGGACGGATCTAGCATTACGGCTCTTGAAATCCAGTGGGAAATATTTGCTAGCGCAAAGCAATACATAGGTGATGGAGGAGATGAATTCACTGGAGGTGAAGTTGCCCATCAAATCATTGCAACGTGGGAACGGATACTCACCGGACTCGAATCAGAGCCGAAAAAATTACTTAAAGAAATAGATTGGGTAGCAAAGAAAATTCTCTTAGATCAATATGCCGAGAAAAAAAAGATATCATTTTTTGATCCCAGAATTCGATCGTTAGCGGTTCAGTACCATGACATTCGCCAAGAACAAAATATTGTAGGCAAACTAGGCATGAAAAATATAATCTCTAACGAAGAAGTTGAATACGGTGTTACTGATCCGCCTAGTGGTACTCGGGCTTATTTCAGAGGAATTTGCTTAAAGAAGTGGCCGGAATCAATAGTCTCTGCCAATTGGGACTCAATCGTATTCAAGCTTGATGACAATAACTTGAAGCGAGTACCTATCCTAGAGCCATCGAAGGGCTCTAAAAGTGACATTGACAGACTAGTGTCTGAAGCTATTACACCAAGAGATCTAATTAATGCACTTGAAACCGTTGTATAAATGACTTATCCGTGCATCGGGAGTAGAGTCGGTATAAGGAAACATTATGGCTAATCAAGAGTACTCGGACAATAAACAGGCGTCAGAATCAGATTCTTCTGAAGAAACCACAATTGAACCGACCTCCAGTAACATTTCTTCTGAAATAGCTGATGAACTGGATCAAATTTTAGATGAAATTGATTCAGTATTGGAATCAAATGCTGAAGAGTTCGTAAAATCTTACGTTCAGAAGGGCGGACAGTAGCGGACTGGTAACAGAAGCGGATACGATTACCCTGTGACTTTGCCACGATTTACTCCACAAAACGATCCAGGACCAGACTTTTCAGCATTGATTGATAAATTTGGTGTTCCAAGTATCTCAAACCGCCATGAAATTATCGAAAATCTTCCTCATGGCACTACGTGCGTTGCCATTAAATACACCGATGGGGTTGTTCTAGCTGGCGACCGGCGAGCTACAAGCGGTCACCACATTAGTTTTCGAACTATGGAAAAAGTCTTTCAATCTGATACCTTCTCTGGGGTTGCGATTTCCGGCGCAGCAGGCCCTGCTATAGAAATGGTTAAACTTTTTCAACTCCAATTAGAACATTATGAAAAAGTCGAAGGTAACGCTCTCAGCTTGGAAGGTAAAGCCAATCAACTAGGGCTTATGATTCGCCAAAACCTCCCGGCAGCTATGCAAGGATTAGCTGTAGTTCCAATATTCGCAGGCTATGATTTTCTCAAAAGTACTGGCCGTATCTTCCAATACGATGTGACTGGGGGGCGTTACGAAGAAGCTTCATTCGCTACTACTGGTTCAGGAAGTCTTCACGCAACAACCGTAATAAAAATGGGATATCAAGAGCGACTAAGTCTTAAAAGCGCAATAACACTTGCAGCGAATGCGATCTTTGAAGCCTCAGATGAAGACTCAGCAACCGGTGGGCCAGATTTAATAAGAGATGTTTTCCCTACGATCGTCAGTATTAGTGATCAGGGCTATTCATCAGTTGGGCATACAGAAGTCGTTGATACTTTTACCGAAATAATTAATTCTCGAAAAGCTCGCAATGGAGGCTCCTAAATGAGTATGCCTTTCTACGTATCACCCGAACAAATGATGGAGGATCGGGCAGATTATGCCCGGAAAGGTATTGCCCGAGGTAAAGCACTTATCGCTTTGAGCTTCAAACAAGGAATACTAATTGTTGCTGAGAACCCATCAAACACCTTGCACAAGGTAAGTGAAATTTATGACCGAATTGCATTTGCTGGGGTTGGAAAATATAACGAATTTGATCAATTACGAATTGCTGGAGTTCGACATGCAGACCTAAAAGGTTACTCCTTTAGCCGAGAAGATGTTGGAGCAAGAAACTTAGCCAATGAGTATGCGCAGATGTTAGGTCAAATATTCACGCATGAAATGAAACCAATGGAAGTAGAAATTCTGGTTGCTGAAATATCTCATGAAAGTGACGATATTCAGCCTCAAATGTTTCATATCTTTTACGATGGGACAGTCAAAGATGAAACGGACTATGTAGTTCTGGGAGGCGAGACAGAAACGATTACAGATAGATTTGCGCCAAACTATAAAAAAAATCTCACTTTAACCAAGGCACTCGCTCTTGCTGTTAATTCTCTAGCAGGTGAAGATCGGGAACTACTTCCAGATGATCTGGAAGTAGCAGAATTATCAGTTAGGAACGGACGTCGAGCATTTCGAAGAATTGCAGGCGATGAGTTGGATAAACTGCTTTCATAAAGTTTTTAAATTTCGCTTTTAAAGTCTTTTTTTGACTAGCTTACATTCTAGGAAAACATATGGATAGACGAATCTTTGGTATTGAAAGTGAATATGGAGTTACCTGCGTGTCAGATACTGGGCAACGACGCTTAAGCCCCGATGAGGTAGCCCGTTATATGTTTCGCCGAGTAGTAGCGTGGGGGAGAAGTAGTAACGTTTTCCTAGAAAATGGTTCACGACTATACCTAGATGTAGGCTCGCATCCTGAATACGCAACTCCTGAATGTGACTCAATATATGACGTAGTCGCTCATGATAAGGCAGGAGAAAGAATACTTGAACAACTATTAAGCAACGCAGAGGAGCGTTTAAGGGAAGAAGGAATTAACGGGACTTTATTTTTGTTCAAAAACAATACTGACTCGGCAGGAAATTCCTACGGTTCGCATGAGAATTATTGCACTACACGCAAAGAAGATATCTCTAGCTATGACGAAGTATTAATCCCATTTTTTGTTAGTCGTCAGATTTATTCTGGAGCCGGGAAAGTTCTTCAAACAGCTAGAGGCGCAACATTTTGCATAAGTCAGCGTGCAGAGCATATTTGGGAGGGAATTTCTAGTGCCACAACCCGAAGCAGACCGATTATCAATACTCGCGATGAACCACACGCAGATGCGGAAAGATACCGGCGTTTGCATGTCATTGTCGGAGACTCAAACATGAACGAGTACGCTTCATTTCTAAAGGTTGGCGCAGCTTCATTGGTTTTACGAATGCTTGAGGAAAGAACTGTTGTACTTGGTGATCTTACGCTCGAGAACCCTATTAGAGCGATAAGAGAGATCAGTCATGATTTCACTTGTAAACGAAAAGTTCGCTTAGCAAATGGGCGGGAACTTAGCGCCTTAGATATTCAGTCGGAGTTTCTTGAGAAGGCATTGAAATTCTCTGAAAGGCGCGAATTATCTGCAGAGGAAAAGCAAGCATTGAGAATGTGGGAGCACTGCGTTGTGGGACTAGCGAATGACCCGTTGTCTCTTCACCGAGAATGCGACTGGGTGTCTAAATTCCATTTAATAGATAGATACCGGTCAAAAAATAAACTGGATTTATCAGACCCGAAGGTTGCGTTAATAGACTTGCAATTTCACGATGTAAATCGCGACCGGGGGCTTTTCTACATGTTGCAAAAAAATGGCATGGTGGAGCGGATATGCACAGATGAAGATATTCGGTATGCAGTTGAGCACGCCCCGCAAACAACCCGAGCTAAATTAAGGGGTGACTTCATTCGAAAAGCAAAAGAAAAAAATCGTGACTATACAGTTGATTGGGTTCATTTAAAATTAAATGACCAAGCTCAACGAACAGTCCTTTGTAAAGATCCATTTTCCTCTGTCGACGAACGTGTCAAAAAATTGATTGAAAGTCTCTAACTTGGTATTTGCCGAAGAAGTGTATGGTTAGATCATGGGAACTAAAAAGTTGGAAAGAGTCCTTAAACTTTTAGCCGAACTGTTAAACGCTGAGTCTCCCAGGACAGCAGAAGAATTACGTAGTAAAATTAAAATGTATCCGGACGATATAGTTGCATTTCGGCGAGCATTCAATAGGGACAAATCGGCGCTCAAAGATATGGGAGTGCCCTTGCAAATGATCAGCGTCGGGGAATCACACAAAAATGTTGAAGCCTATTTTGTCGACAACCAAGACTATTACCTCCCTGACTTAAATCTAACTGAGAATGAGTTAGCAGAACTCAATTATGCAGCTAATAGCGTTCACCTTCTCGGGAAACTTACTGAAGAGGAGGCGTTGAGGAAATTAGGTGGCTATTGGGCAGAAGCTAAGTCAAAGCTTCCTGAAGTTGCTATAGATGCTGATGCGCACCTAACAATACTTTTTGAAGCGTTAACGCGTAAGAGTCGCGTAACGTTTATTTACAGAGAGGCAGCACGTGAAGTAGAGCCGTATCTGCTTCAATTCGCCGGAGAAAAATGGTATCTTACTGGAAATGTTGTTGATGAAGGAATTACGAAATCTTTTCGAACTGACCGGATTGCGGACTTGGTAATCAACAATAAAAGCGGTGAATATTCAATTCCTAAGAATGTGAAAGGAGCAAATTTAATTTCGTATACGTATGGAGACGACCCAGAGATAAACGCGGTTGTAAAAATTGATCCCTCTCACGTTCGGTGGGTAGAGCAGAACTTGAACGTAGAAGTTGGTATTAATGAGGATGGAAGTGGAATAGCAGAGTTTTCGGTATCTAATTACGATTTATTCATTGATCGTGTTCTGTTGCTTCTTGATCATGCAGAAATAGTTCAGCCAGAATCTCTGCGAGCTCAGATGGTTAAGCGCTTAAAAGCCATGCAATGCGAATCGGGTGATAACGATGCTTAAATCCACTGAACGACTAGAACGACTTGTAGCTATGGTTCCGTGGTTAATTGAGAACAACGGAACTTCTATCAAAGAACTAGCTAAACGTTTCCAGTACCCCGAGAATACGCTTATCGAGGACTTAACTAAAGTTCTTTTTTTTGTTGGCCCTCACCCACATTCACCCGGTGATTTGATTGAAATCAATCTTTACGAAGGAGAGGTTTGGATAAGCCAAGCACAATTTCTATCAAAACCTCTTCGACTTACCGCAGGAGAGGCCTTTTCTTTACTCGTAAAGGGAAAAATGTTGCAAAATATACTTGGGTCTCAAGCAGATAATGAAGCCTTAGCTTCAGCGCTAGAAAAATTATCGGCAGCTGTCAATATTGACCCGTCAGATATTGTTCTTGAAAAGAGTGTAAGAGATAGCAATACCTTCAAAGTGATTCAAGAGGGTATTCATTCCAAGAAAAAAATGAAAATAAGCTATTATTCATTTAATTCAGACCGCAATAGTGAAAGAGTAATTCATCCGGTAGCAATTAGTGGCAAGGACAGATATATCTATCTAGATGCATTCTGTCAGACAGCTACTGATTACCGTATCTTTAGAGTCGATAGAATAGTAGAAATTGAACTTTTGGAAGAAGTAGTAGATGTAGATCATCATCAACGAAGAGCCGAATTAGAAGAGGCGGAGTCAATTGATTTAGACTTTTCCTTCACAGGCAAAGAACAAGTTGCACTTAAAATAAATAGGCAAGATGACTGGATTATTTCGAAATATCCAACAACAAATGTTGATGTAGTAAATGAACAATACCTGATTGTTACCCTTCCAGTATCAACTGAAAAATGGCTAGGCCGATTACTTCTACGAATAAGTCCAGAGACTGAGGTCGTTGAAGCTTCCAGTGGGATTTCCAAAACGATAGCTTGTGATCTTGCGCAAAAAATTTTGATACGCTACGGAGAGTCAGATAATGGATCCGGATAGTAGCAGTGAGAAGAGCGAGGATGATAGCTGGGTAGATGACGTTGTTTCTCGCGCAATTGCTAAGTCCTATAGCGAATCCCCGAAATTTCAACCGCCGGAAGAAAACCTACCCTCAGACAAAATCTTGCTAGAGGACGCTGAAGGAAAAAGCCCTTCGGTAACCTCTGTTTCTCCATATCCTGATGAATCTCCTGAAGCTATTCTTAAGCATCCTCAAGAACTGGAAGAACCTGCAAGAAAGAGCGGTCGGCGAGCTTTAGAATGGCTTGCCGTAGTTGTTGGAGCTTTGTTAGTCGCCTTACTGATTAAGACCTTTCTAATGCAAGCATATTACATTCCGTCATCATCGATGACGCCTACATTGCAAGTAGGAGACCGTGTATTAGTCAACAAACTTAGTTATGAATTCAGCGAGATTAGTCGCGGAGATTTAATAGTATTTCAAAAATCTGGAGAGAATACAGTTGCCAAAGCCGACTTAATCAAACGAGTAATAGCTTTAGAGGGTGAGTTGATTGAAATTACTGAAGGGAGAGTTTATATCATCGA
>CENX01046912.1_pt1 | contig 76358 bp, 72 predicted proteins | sample 361321 | NCBI WGS metagenome assembly CENX01 (sample SAMEA2619678, study PRJEB7988) | marine metagenome | isolation source: saline water (ENVO:00002010), including | reverse complement strand
CCTCCCGATATAGAGCCTTTTGTTTTTAGATAAAAGGTTATATCAATATTATCATCATTGAAATGTTTTAGCGTTTCATTGACGCCGATATCAGCAGGAATTGATTCGAAACCACAGCAATGGATTACTATAGATTTATTGTTAATGGCTTTATATCTATACTTTTTATGCATATTTGTAACAAACTGAGGCTCTCCTGTAATATCGAGATAGTGTGTGCTATTTTCAATGCACGAATATATTAGGTTTTCACCATAAATCATATAAGGTCCAACGGTACTTATAATAAGTTTAGACAAAGAGCAGATATGATTCAATGAATCTAAATCAAACGAATCCGCTAGAAAATAATCAACATTATATTCTTTAGATATTTCTTTTAGTTTATTCTCATTCCTCCCAGCAATAGCCCATGTTATATTTTTAGCATCATTGCTTTTAAAGAAATATTCACAAACTAGTTTACCAGTAAAACCAGAAGCGCCAAAGACTATAATATCATATTTTCTACTTTTCATTATTTATCCAATTAATTTGATTTTCTAAATTATTATTTTTTTTATTGGCTTTTGATCTTCGACATAATCTACACCAGGATTGAAAGGATCTATGCTTCATAGATGTTTTAACTCCGAAGATATCTATAATCTGCTTATTTGTTGCTGCCTTAGTATTGCATCGAGGACAAAACTTATAATTAGGATGGTTTGGTCTGAGAAATTGATCCGTATGAAATAATTCTGGAATGAGAAGTTTAGAGTCTTTGCTTATTCTATTAAATAAAAGTCTATAAATGAAACTATTTTCTCTCATGATAGTTTCATTTTTAATTCGTGGAATAAATTAGGATCTAAATCTGAATTATCATCTATATAACCTTCAATTAAATTATGTTGAATCATAAGCTTTCCATTAAGGTGGTCTAGCTCATGCTGGAATAATTTTGACATGAAGCCATTTAAGGTTTTTCGAATTGACTTACCATTTTTGTTATAATATCTAACTTTAATTTCATCAAATCGTTTAATTTTTAAAGATATATTTGGTAGACTAAGGCAACCTTCAATCTCTTCTTGAATGGATTTATTGTTAGTCCTATCAATTTGTGGATTAATATAAACTTCATAATTTTCAGCATATTCATTTTTTTGAGATATATTTTGGTCTGCCTGAGATTCTTTTTCTTCTAATTCCTCCTCATCAATACTCTCATCTAAATATTTTAATCCGACGAATATTGACTTATCATATCCAATTTGATTGGCCGCAACTCCTGCACATGGAATGCTTTGATATGTATCAACTAAATCTTCAATAATTTCTTTGGTGTTTCCAGATATTGGAAAGAAGACATTTTTTGTGGGACGTCTAAGAAAATTAATATTTTCATCTATTAACTCTTTATTACTCCATACTTTTACGATTTTTTTTATACTCATTTTGATAATATTAATTTAGAATTAAGAATGAAACTAAAGTTATTAAATCTAGAATATCATTATTTCCATCATGGTTTAGATCTAAGTTTTGATGAAATATATTTGTACTTTGATTTAAAACAATTTCAATAGCTAATATTACATCTAAAATATCAATTATTTCATCAGAATTCAGATCACCTTCCAAAATTATGTTAAAATATGATGGATGATACTTTTGCGCCCTTGCAATTTTACCATTAAATGTTTGTCCTGACGGTCCTGAAAACTCGTAGTTCCATACGATATTTAAAGAAGAGTCTATTTCAAAAAATTCGGCTCTATCTCCTATTGAAATAATGGTATTACCATTTTCTAATCTAAAAGCTCCTGACTGAATTGGTGAAAAGAAATTTCCATTTCCATATATCCATTGAGGGTATTGTGGTTCATGGGCCTGCAAATCATCAATCTGGTAATAATAATCATCTACAGGAACATCAATTTGTAAAATCTGTGATCCTTCTTCTTCTGTCCTATTATTGTAGAGAATTATATCGCCTCCACCTGGAAAACTTTCATTAATCCAATTAACGCTATGCTGTGAGATCAAAATTTGATCTAATTGAGTTCCTCTATTATAATTTTGTGGATTGCCCCATCTATATACAAAATCACCACCGACATTAAAGTTTCCGCCAGTATCTGAGCTAGCTTGTTCAGTTGTAGTGCTATGGTCAATAAAATAAAACTCATTCATTTTACGAGATGATATAGCAATCAAATCTAAAGATTCGTTGTAATCGATTGAATTCAAATGTATCCAGTCTCCAGAACTGCCACCACCCCCTCCTAATGAACCTAGATTAATATTCAACTTACCTGGATTTTCTTGAATGGAGCCATAGTTACTAAGATTTGGATATATATCTTGAACTGTATGGTCCCATAAGTGCCATTCCCATACTATTCTACTAGAATCTATTCCAATTTGCTCCAATTCAATAATGTATGATGGCCATATTTCATCATTAATACTTTCACGTCCTAGCAAGAGTGCATCTGATAGTGTTTTTCTTTCGTAGTTAATTAATAGAATGTTTCCATTAGGCAACGGTTCAATATCATGGTGTGGTTGAAAATTATTTTCTACAAAAATATCATCCCATAATATATCACCTTCCCAGGATAGTTTAAGGATTCTACCACCAGCAATTCCATTCCCTCCTAACCCATCTACTTCATTTTGAGTGCACGGGATAACAACACTTGAATCTGGAAGTAAGTATGAAATAGTTACTGGCTTGCAATCATGAGACCATTGGTTGATGATATTTGCATCATTATCTATAAGAAAAGTATTAAAAATACCTGAAGAATTTTGATTGGGAAGCGGAGAAAACAAAGTATATCCATCAGATACTGAAGAATTTAAAATAGCTATAAATATTATATATAAAATATTCACTTAAAGTATTACTTTAAATATTTTCAGGGTTAACTATTGATTGAAACCATTCTTTATAATTTTCATTATGAATTCTAAAATCATATGAAATGATTTGTGGTATTTCATATTCATGATAAGTTTTTATGATTTCTACTATTTTATCTTTCATTTCATTTGTTGTTTTAACTTTTAATAAAAACTCTTTATTTGACTCTATTTTATCTTTCCATGTATAAAAAGATGTTATATTAGGTATTAATTGAATACATGCTGCACATTTTTCATTTAAAATTTTGTTTGAAATACATTTAGCATTCTGTTTAGTAGAAAATGTCGTTGAAATAACTATAAATTTTTCCATAATAAATATATTTTTAATTTTTTTATATTCAGATTAAATTAAATCTACGTAAGCGGGTGTTTATATTCCAGAACTTTCAGTTTAACTAATGGGCTTCTAACTTCTATATTCAAAAACAGGCCTTACTGAAAAGTTGAAGGAAGTTTGCGATTATAGAGAGGTTGCCCACCGTACCAATAAAAAGGTATTCTGGAATGCATTCGCTTACGTTTTAATAAGCCGATCTATTTTTTTGAAGATTGATTTTGGCCCTTTTGCACTTATCTCAACATATCTGCTAGTATCTTTTCTCACGTACACATCTAAGCTTTTATATATATAGTCAATTATTGATAAATCAGAATATTTAATTTTAATAGTTCTTTTAATAAAGTCAGTAGATGCAAGGTCTGAAATATTAGATATAAGGTTTTCGTGGCCAATCCTTCTAAATGCAGATGTAAATATTGAACCTGGAAAACGTTTCATTAATGCTTTAAGTCTTTCTGCAGTAATTAAATCTATTTTATTGAATACAAAGCGTGTTTCTATTTTATCGCATTCTATTGACTTAATAGTATCTTCTATAGTTAATATATGCATATCGATATTTGAATAGCTTGAATCTACTACTTTGAGAATTAAATCTGAATCCTGAATATCACTTAAGGTACTTCGAAAAGAAGCAACTAGCTCATGAGGTAATTTCTGAATAAATCCAACTGTATCACTTATAACAGAAGCTTTGTTAACATTTAGTTTTAACTTTTTTGTTGTTGAATCTAATGTGGCAAAAAGTTCATTTTTAACGTATACATCAGAGTCAGTTAAAACGTTCATCAGACTTGATTTTCCAGCATTAGTATATCCTACTAATGAGATTTGAAAAGCTGAAGACCTATGTTTGTTTTGCGTTCTTCGAGATTTCTGAATTCTAATTAAATCTTTTTTTAATTTATCTATATCTTTTCTAATTAAACGTCTATCTATTTCAATTTGTTTCTCTCCAGGTCCTCCTCTGGTTCCTGTGCCACCCATTTGTCTTTCAAGGTGAGTCCATTGACGAGTTAGGCGGGGAAGCATATATTCAAGTTTAGCTAAAGACACTTGAGTTTTAGCCTCTCCAGTTTTTGCATGAACGCTAAAAATATCAATAATTATACCCGTTCTATCTAGAATGCGTATATCATATCCAGCTATATCTTGAAGGTTCTTCATTTGACCTGGTGTTATTTCTGCATTAATAACAATATTATCGCAATGCAACTCTTTAGCTTTGTTTATTATTTCTGAGGCTTTTTGCTTGCTGATATATGTTGCAGGATAAATTTTCCTAAGGTTATGTTGGCAATTTTCTACTATTTGAAGCCCTAATGTTTTGCAAAGTAATGAAACTTCTTCAATATCTTCATTGTATTCAATTGAATTCTGATCGGCCTCTTTAATTCCTAACAAAAGGGCATCTGTATAATTAATCTTATATTCTTCTAAAAAACTGATTAGATATCACCATTTCAATTATTAAAAGCATAATAGCTAGATAAAGAAATATTTTCCATAACTCAACTCCTATCCTTGCTTCATTAGTTATTTTTCCCAAATCGGCATTTTGGGGTATAAGAATATATCTTTGAATATATTTCACAAGATCTTTTTCATCTATTTTTTTTCTTTTCAATTCAGATAATGGAATATTTGCATAGAAATTAGTTGCTGATTCTTTTTTTATAATGTTATGAAGTCCAGACTGAAGAATTCTATAATCTTCTTTAGAATTGATATATTTAAAAACTTTTCCAGATGGATCTTTAATTTCTTTGTAGTTATTATCTCTAACTATAAGGTCGCCTACATATAGATTCATTGGTTTGTGATTTAAGCTTGAATTTATTATTCTATCTATAAAAGAAATGTATGATGCTTGAACAGGAAAATCGGTCCACTCAAGATCTAAATTAAATCCTAGTAAATTGATTTGCCCCTGTCCATTGTTAAATTTTTCCCAAATAGATTTTCCATTTACTGCTATCATTGGGTTCTTACTATCATTGAATATAAAATATTTATGCATTTGCATTATCGTCTCATCTGTATCTTTTATAGATAGTATATCCTTAATATTTTTATTATAGATATTTTTTTCTGATAACTCATATGATGTTGTGTTATTATAATTAGTTAATTTTGCTTCACCTAGGTTAATTGAAAGATAATCCCAAAAGTCACTAAATTTATTAGCTTTATATGAATCTGAGGCTGGGAATATATAATTATGTCCACCTAAGTTAAAGTTATCTATTATTGCTGGAGCTAGATTATTTTCATCAATATAATTGAAGCCGTAAATAAAATTAATATCGTTATTTACTAAAGTGTTCTGATTATTCTTCAATTCATTTTCAAAAGCATAAGAAAGATTTGGATTTTTTGTTTTTAATGCTTTTAAAGCATTTTCAAGAAAGTAGTATTGTTCAGAGACATTACCTAACACACCTATTTTAAAATCAGAATTAATATTTATAGGGAAATAGTATGAATTATCTCCAAAATACTTGTCATGAATTACTTCAAACACACACGAATATTCTCCAGATGAAGATAATACAGTTTTAAAAGTAAATTCTTGGGTCTCTTTGGGCATTAAATCAAATTGAAGCTGCCCTACGTTGACATTATTAATATTTAATATTAAAAGAGAATTCTTAATGTCATTTAATGATGTATTTTGAACAGTGACTTCAATTTCTAGTTCCTCATTTATCGTAGGTATTTCATTTAATATTTTAGCATTTAAAATTGATATATTTGTTTCTACTTCATCAATATCATGAATAAACACATTCCATTCGTTAGTAATTTGCTTTTTTTGTGTTAAAAAAAGTGATGCATCTAAATCTGATAACAAATGTAGTTCTTTATTGAATTCATCTTTTTTGGTATCCATATAATGATTTAATAAAGAAAGGCTTGATGCGCTTTGTTTCATTTGTCCATTCAATGAAGAAATTGAGAAGCTTTGTGATAATCCCTGGTAGATTTTCATCGTATCTGACAATGAAATGATTTCAATTTTTGAATTAACTGGCAATGTACTTATGATTTTACTGACATCCTGTTTATAAAAGTCTAAAATCTTAACTGTATTGTTAGATCTAGTCATTGAAAAAGAATCATCAATTGCAATTAGGCAAAAGACTGGATTTGAAGAAGAGATTGACTTGCTAAAACTTCCATGAACTACGGGTCTGGATAGCATCAATATAATAAAAAGAATAATTAAGGTTCTTAAAATTAAAAGTAGTATTTCAACGATTTTAATTCTTTTCATACTATCTACTTTTAGAATTTTTAAAAACTCAATACTACTATATTCTATTGTTCTATATTTTCGATTGAAAAATAAATGAATGATTAGTGGTAGAGAAGAAAGTGGTAATAGCCATAGATAAAAAGTTGAAAGGAAATCCACTATAGTAATCCTAATCCTTTTGAAATTATAATTAAAATATTGTATGATAATCCAAATGAAACTGGAACCGATAGATTATCATCAATAGGTGAATATAATTCTGTTAGTGTTGCAATAAGTATTGACATAAAAGCTAAATACAGATTGATATCTATTGAAAAAAGAATAATTATTGAAGATGATATAAAAAAAGCAAGAGATCCTTCCAGTGTCTTATTTCTTATTTTAATAGTTCCATATATTCTGCCAAATATAGCAGCTATAGTATCAGATATTATCATAATAAATAATGAAATAGCTGCAATATTTTCAGAAAAAAAGAAAATTATTAATAGTGAAGATAAAAAAACATAAGATGCGCCTGTTAATTTTTTTGATTCATTACTTCTAGTTATAGAAATAAAAAAATAATCGTATAAAGATTTAAAACGCTTAGTACTAATTCTCAGGATATCTAAAATTATAAAAACTATTGTTATTGGTAAAAGATAAAGCAAAGTTAATTCTTTTCCGTAGAGTAATAAAAAGATGGGTATAATGATACTTGAAAGATGAATTGTCTTTCTAACTATTTCATTTTTTAAAGAGATCAATTTTTTTTCATTAACTCATCAAATCTTGCAGGGACATCATCGGCTTTATATAGACCAGAACCAACAATGGTAACATCTACACCTGTATCATAAACCTTATCAATGGTACTTAAATTCACTCCTCCATCAACACCAATAATAAAATTTTTCTCTTCGGATAAATTAGCGAGATACTCCATTTTCTTAAGTGTTGATTCAATAAAGCCTTGACCTCCAAATCCTGGATTTACGGACATTACCAATACGTAATCGATAAGATCTAAATATTTATCTAAAATATTAACTTCAGTATCAGGATTAATTGCAAGTCCAGCTAGTACATTATTATTTTTTATTAGTTCTATATCACGTTCCACATCAGTGCTTGCTTCTGCATGAAAAATTAGTGTATCTACACCAGCATTAATAAAATCTTCAATATAATTATGTGGATTTGAAATCATCAAATGTGTTTCAAGATGAGCATTGGTAAGCTTTCTAATTGCTTTTACGATAAATGGGCCAAAGGTAAAGTTTGGCACAAAATGTCCATCCATTACATCTAGATGTAAACGATCTGCTCCCGCGTTAACTACTAAATCTATTTGACTCTTTAGACGAGAAAAATCAGCTGATAATAAAGATGGTGATATGATTCTGTTTTTCATTTTTTATCCGTACTAATTTCTAAATCAATTTCTACGGGAACATTTACTCTAAGATTAGCTGGGAAGCTTTGCCCAATTACCGTATTAGGAATCAATTTAGGTTGATATTCTTCTGTTATTTCACCAACTCTTAACCTTTCTTGGTTGATGACTTTAATAGCTTTTGTTAGTGGTAAGTTAACTAAATCTGGAATTGTAAAATAGTCTTTTGGCACACCTTTGCTAATATGAATAGATATATTTGATCCTGATTTTAGTATTGTTCCATTCTCAGGAATTTGAAGAGATACTCGACCTTCTTTAATATTAGGATTATACTCATATATTACGGTGTCAAGATTAAACTCATTATCAATTAATTCAATTTTTGCTTTTCGCAGCGTCATATTAATTAAATTTGGAACTTCAATGCTTTTCTTGTTTCCTGCTACTGATAGAGTTATTATTCTACCTTTTTTGACTTTTGTGAATGGACTAGGACGCATTTCTACCACCTTGCCTGGATAGTGTCTTTTTGAGAATGGTAAGATTATTACTTTAACTTCAAGATTATTATTAAGTAACATTTCTTCTGCGTAATCTTTGGATTCCCCTCTTAAATCCATTAAAAAAACATCTGTATCTGTACCAACGTACATTGGAATGAAAAATTTATCTACAAGTAGCAGACTTATTACAGATAAAGATATCAAGGCTATAAAGTATCTAAGTAAACTTTGTATCATAATTTCCTTAACCTAATTGCATATCCACCATCCATACCATATTCACCAGGAAGAATTTTTATTGATTTTTCTCTAACTATATCTTTTTTGACATAATTGGCAGCATCTTCAACAACATAATCGTGCCTATTTAAAAAATCTTCAATTATGTTTTCATTCTCATCATTTTCTATTGAGCATGTGCTATAAACTAATATACCATTAGATTTTAAATATTTCGATGCATTTTCTAAAATGCGGGATTGTAAAATAGTAATTTTCTTCATATCAGACAATTTTCGTCTCCAACGTATATCAACTCTTCTATTTATAACTCCAGTACCAGTACAGGGTACATCTATTAATATTTTATTACATTCAGGAAGATTGTCTTTTGAAATATCATTATATTTAAAAACTATATTCTTATTATTTTGTCTTTTAGCTGAATTGATAAACAAGTTTATTCTTTTTTTATTATTATCTATACTAAAAATTTTCGCTTTGGGTGCTTTATGCGATATGAATGTACCCTTCCCTCCTGGTGCACCGCATCCATCTAAAATAACATCATTATTTTTGGGATTTAATAAATCAACAATAAAACCATTAGTAGGGTTCTGAACTGAAATTTTACCTTTAATGAATAGATTTGATTTTATTAATCTTTGAGAATTGCTTACGTTGAAAAATAATTCGTGTAGTGGATGGAAATTAATATTTTCATTATCACTTTTAGCATACATCAATATTTCTTTTTTATATTTTAAATTATTAGCTCTAAACCATACAGTTTGCTCTGAATTATTAAAATCACATATATCTAAAGTTTTTTTATATCCATATTTTTTTATCCAACGATTTACTATCCAGATTGGATGACTTAGTAAACTATAGGTTTCTTTTTTGTTATTATCTAAAAAATATTCATCCCTTCTTTTTATATAATTTCTCAAAATTGCATTTACTAGCTTATCCAAACCTCTATATTTATTTTTGGTAAGATCGACTGATATTGAAACAGCAGCATGGTCCGGAGTTGATTTTAGATAATCAAGCTGAAAAAGTCCTATATAAAGAATATATTTTATTCCAGATTTTAACTTTGTATAGTCTCCATCATATAAATCCGTTAATATATAGTCAAATTTACCCTTATTGCGAATGATACCCAATACAAGGTTATTAATATAGTTTCTTCTTTCTATTGGAATTTTTTGAGAATGAAAAGATTTATTAATCATATCCTGAGCATAGGCGGTAGAGTTAAAATACTCTTTTAAGACATGAAATGCATGATATCTACTATCTTCTTTTAAATTTAGACTCATTTATAAGAATGCTTTTATATCCGTTAATGAAATTTGCAGTATCCATAATTGTTTTACCTTCTAATTGTAATTGTTTTATCTCAATAGGGTAATCAATAGATCCAATTAATAATTTCTTTTTATTTATAATTAAAATTTCTCCTGGTGCTAATGAATTTTCAAAATCTAAAAACTTTGATGCAGCGTAAATTCTAACTCTTTTTTCATTTAAATATGAAAAAGCTCCTGGAATCGGCGAAAATGCTCTTATTAGATTTATTATATTGTTTGATGACGAATGCCAATTTATTTGAGTCTCATCTTTCTTTATTTTAGGAGCATATGTGTAGCCTCCATCTTGTTCAATTAGTGGTTTTTTTTGAACTATATGATCAATTGAATTAATTACTAAACTTGCTCCTATTTTTGATAGTTCATCGTGAATTTGACCAAAATCTTTATCTCTTATGGATATTTTTTTTTGAAGAATGACATTGCCTGTGTCAATATTTTTATCGATTATGAAAGTTGAAACTCCTGTAAATTCATCTCCATTCAATATTGATCGTTGTATAGGAGCTGCACCTCTATATTTAGGAAGTAATGAGCCATGTAAATTCATTGTTCCATGCCCAGGAATTGAAAAAATTTGTTTGGGTAAAATTTTATAGGCAATAACAATAAAAAAATCAGCATTTAGTGATTTTAAATTTTTAATGAAATTTATATCATTTAGATTATCTTGCTGAATTAATTTAATTGAATTTTGTTCAGCCCAAGATTTAATTGGTGTTTTAATTATTTTTTTACGGCTTTTATGTACATCATTGTTCGTTACAGCAGCCATTATTTTTATTTCACTTTTATTAAGCTTTTCTAGAGTAGGTACTCCAAAAGATGTATTGCCAAAAAAAATAACTTTCATTTTATTGCTTTCTATCTAAAAGACTTGATACAGATGATTTAACAAGTTTTATCTTTGAACCGTTTTCATTATCAATAATTATATATCTATTATCTTTACCTTGAAATTCAATTACTTTTCCCACAAGTCCAGAGCTTGTTATAATTCGATCATTCTTTTTTAAGTTTGAAATCAATGTTTCTCGTTCTTTTTGTTCTTTTACCTGTGGTCTTATTAATAGAAAATACAGGACAAGAAACATTAATAAAAACATTGGTAATGCGCCTAATGATGCAAGTATGTTTTCCATATTTCCTCTCAATTAGTTAGTTTACATATCTAATTTAATTATTATGTTTTGAATAATAATAGGACATTATTTTGAATATTGGTGATATTACACTTAAAAATGGAATTGTTTTAGCCCCAATGGCAGGAGTAACGGATTTGCCATTTAGATTGCTATGTAAACAAATGGGTGCAGATATTGTTTATACTGAATTTTGCAGTTCAAATGGAATAATTCGTGAAAGCAAAAAAACTTTTGATTTAATTAAATTCATTGAAGCAGAAAGACCTATTGGCGTACAGATATTTGGTGAAGAGCCATATGTCGTTGGAGAGTCGGCTAAAATTATTTATGATCGCTTTAAACCAGATATAATAGATATAAATTTTGGATGTCCAGTTCCCAAGGTTACCAAAAAAGGTGCTGGATCGGCAGCTCTTAAAAATTTATCAGTTATGGAAGAAATGGTTAAAAGTGTAATTCAAAATGTTCCTGAAATTCCAATTACTGTAAAAATGAGATCTGGCTGGTCAAAAGATCAAATAGTTCATATTGAAGCTGGTATTATGTTAGAAGAACTAGGTATTAAAGCTATAACACTACATCCGCGAACAACATGCCAAAGATTTACTGGGAACGCAGATTGGGATGAGATTAAAAGATTGAAACAGGAAATCAATATACCTGTTATAGGTAATGGAGATGTATCAAATAAAAATGATTACATCAAAATAAAAAAACATACAAATTGTGATGGAGTAATGATTGGACGTGCTTCTTTGGGAAACCCATGGATATTCAAGGAGTTAACAGATGATAACTACGACAGCTTAGATAGAAATATTATAGATATAGTAGATATATGTGAAAAACACTTTATGTTGCTAAAAAAATATAAAGAAGAAAGAGTATGTTTGAATTTAACAAAGAAACATTTTAGCTGGTACCTAAAGGGATTTAATAACGCATCTGAATGGAGAAAGAAATTTTTAAAATCTAAATCTATTGACGATGTTGTAATCGCATTAGATGAAATGAAGGATAATTATTACAATTAAACTATATACCATTCTCTTCTGGTGCAAGCATGCCTCCAGATATTATGATTTTTAATCCCTCATCAATACTCATTTGAGTTTCCTTCACATCATCCTTCTTTACAAATAACATAAATCCAGATGTAGGGTTAGGGGTGGTAGGGACAAATATTTGATAGTATTCGACACTTTCAGAATCACGAGATTCTCCTGTAACTAAAGCAATAGTCCAAATATTTTCTTTTGGATATTCAATATATACAACCTTTTCAAATGCTTGTTTCTGAGAAATTGAAAGTGTATCTGTTATTTGCTTTATAGTATTATATATATAGCTAACTAAAGGTATTTTGGCTAAAAGTTTTTCAAATAGCACGTATACCTTCTTTCCTAAAACATTTGATATTACAACTCCCACAAAATAAATAAATGAAAATGTTAAAATGAATCCAACAATATGCTCAATGATAATTGAGTTATAATTACTAAAAAAATAATTTATAAGTTTCTTCCCAGGCTCAGAAAAAAATATAAATAACCAATTTATAATGAAATATGTAATAGCCAATGGAAAGATCGATATTAGACCAGTTAAAAAATAATTTCTTTTTTTCATAATTTTAGATCCTTTCAAATCTTTTATCTAAATCTTCAGTAGATAAATTTACAATTATTGGGCGACCATGAGGACAGTAATATGGGTTTTGGGTTTGAAATAACTTATTTACAAGATACTTCATCTCATTATCTTCTAAATGGTCACCTGCTTTTATTGCTGCTTTACAAGAGTAATTAGCTGCTAACTTATCATGAATTTCAAGCTCATCATTTCCATAAGTATCATATTTTGATATTATTTCATTAATTATTGAAACTTCGTCATCATTTTTAATATATACTGGAACTCCTTCAATAATAATAGTTCTATCGCCAAACTCTCTGAGTTTAAACCCTATTTTATTTATATATGGGAGAAGTTTAATTAATATATCATAATCATCAGCTGCAAATTCTACTGTTTTTGGAAATAAAACAGCTTGGGAGTCTACTTCCTTTGTTTCTAAGGCTTTAATTGCAGATTCATATAGTATCCTCTCATGAGCTACGTGCTGATCTATTATTACTACTCCATCGATAAGTTTTGTGATAATATATTTATTGTCGATTTGCCAAAGATCATCTATTTCAATGCTCTTCTCACGTTTCAGTATATCATCAATTTTTTCATCAATATCTTTACTAATACCAGAGGTTATTACTGAATCAATGCTCATTTGGGAAAGATTACTATCTTTAAAATTAATTCTTTCTGTTGTTTGGATTTCTTGGTTATAGGGTTTAAAATTGTAGTTTGGCAATGAAGCTGGTATTGATGCGATTGATTGTTTAATAGATTCTTTGATAATTTGGTTTACCTTCCACTCTTCTTTAAATAAAATTTCTTTTTTCATTGGATGGACATTTATATCATAAAAACTAGGAGAAGTTTTAATGTTAATAGAGAAAAAAGGATATTCACCCCGTTGAATTAAGCTACTGTATGAAGATATAATAGAATTATGAACCATTTTACTTTTGATTGGTCTATTATTTATAAAAAGATATTGATCCCCAGGCCTCTTTTTTAGTATGTCAAGATTAGCTATATAGCCTTCAACTATGTAGTGGCCTTTTTCCGAATTCACGTCAAGGAGTTTATCCTTATATTGTGATCCAAATATATCTATAATTCTATTTATCATGGATGTGGGTTTGAGTGCGTAAATAAGCTTTTTTTCTGAAAAATAATTAAATTCTATGTCAGGGTATGCAAGAAAGAATTTTTTTAAAACTTTAGTTATTCTTGCTAACTCTGTCTCAGGACTTTTTAAAAATTTTTTTCTTGCAGGAAATGAATTAAATAAATTATTGACAGATATAGTTGTTCCTCTGGTTCTAGCCCCAGAAGAAATTTTTGATATTTCTCCATCAATTAAATCAGCATTTGATGATAATGTTCCATCTGAAGAAGTTGAAATTGAAATATGACTAACAGATGCTATGCTACTTAAAGCTTCACCCCTAAATCCAAGAGTGTATATTGAATCTAAATCCTTAATTGAATTTATTTTGCTTGTCGTATGAGATTTAAATGCTATATCAATTTCATTTTCATCAATACCAATACCATCATCTTTAATTATAATTGAGGATATTCCACCTTCTTTAATATAGATATCAATTTTCTTTGATTTTGCGTCAATGGAGTTTTCAACTAGTTCTTTAATGATTGACTCTGGTCGTTCAATCACTTCACCAGCAGCGATTTTTTTGACTAAATCATTATTTATTTTTTTGATAAATGTCATTTTAATTTTTTCTTTATATATTCTCTTGTAATTCTAATCTCGCTATCACTTCTAATTAAGATTTTATTAGCTTTATTTAAAATTTTAAACTTATACTCATCATCGTTTATATCTTTTAAATTTATAAGAACATTCATGTGAGCACCCCTAATGGCAGCAAAAGATATCTCACTTGCAACTCCAGCATCTGAAATTGAATTATCATTACCAATTTTCATAATTTTTTTTGATAGAGTTAGAGCTTTCATTGATAACTCCATAGTTTTGTATGGTACATCTATGGCATGTTTTGTAGCATCTATTATAGCTGCGTCTCTTTCTATTCTCTGATTTTCTGTTTTTTTTGGCATTCTAAAAGCTATCATTATCTCATCAAAAGCATTAGAGTCCAGATCTACTAAATTCAACAAATCTTTTTTAAGTGTTTGGGCTTGAATACCTATATCTAAAATTAATTTATTATTACTTAAATATTCTTTTTTACCAAAAGACAGGTTAGCTACCATCGCAACTAAGGAACTTGCCATTGCTCCAGTCTGAGCACTGACACTTCCTCCACCAGGAGCTGGACTCTCCTGTGAAACCTCATCGGTAAAATCACTAATAGTTAAGTCAGCAAGAGGTTTATTTTCTTGTATTCTATTTTCAACAATTGATTCAGATTGATTAAATATTGAGATCTCATTTAATCCGAGAGAATCTATTGCTATATCAATTATATCTTTTTCAGGAATTGCCGTTGATTTATTTTGTTTATTCAAATAAAAAAGTCCTGATTCTAACATTGCTTGTTTAGGTACTAAGCCTACAATTTCACTTCCTGTTACTCTAACACCTCTTTTATTTGCTTGTTTTCTTACTTCTTCAAAAGCTAAGTGAATTGAAGTGACTTTATAATTAGTAAGATTTATTGAAACTTGGGCTTTATTATATTCCTCAATATACCAACCGACTGCTTTTGTATCCTTGAGTGATCCAGGGACTTTAATAATGGAACCATCTTTTTTTCTTAAAATTTTATTATTTTTATCCCTTTTAGCTCTTCCAGCTTCTCGAATATCTAGAGCAATATCTGTAGCTATCTTTTTATCTCTTGTGTTTAAATTGATATTGTAAGCAATTAAAAAATTTCTTGCACCTATCGCAGTTACCCCTGATTTTGTGTTAAGAGTGTTAGGACCGTAATCGGGAGTCCATCCTTTGGTTTGTAACTTTTCTTGCATTGCCTCATATTCACCTTTTCTAATATTTGATAAATTTTTTCTTCTAACGTTGGATGCAGATTCTTCATAAAGAAAGACTGATATATTTAACTCTTCCGCTACTTTTTTTGCTAGTTGATGAGAATATTGCACGCATTCCTCCATAGAGACTTCTGCTACAGGGATTAGTGGGCAAACATCTGTTGCGCCCATTCTAGGGTGCTCACCCTTGTGTCTATTCATATCTATCAACATGGAAGCTTTTTTTATGGCTAAAAAGGCAGCATCAATAACTTGAACGGGGTTGCCAATAAAAGTTACTACTGTTCTATTTGTATCCTTTCCAGGGTCAACATCCAATAAAGTCACATTATTTACAGAAGAAATTTCATTAGTTATTTGATTAATTATTGATTTATCTACACCTTCACTAAAATTGGGAACACATTCTATTAATTTCATTTTTATTTATCCGTATTGATTATTTAAAATAATGATTAAATATATAATTAAGACTAATATTAGCAAATTTTTAAATATTTTATATTTATTAGATTTTTGCCTGTAGTTTTGATCTATTATTTTTTTTACCATAAAAAATTTACTAAGAATACAAAAATATAATTTAGTAAGGAAATTATTGGCGACATTAAATTCCAAAGTATAGAATAGCCTGTAAATAAGCCAAATAAAATAAGTCCGAATAGGATTTGGCTTCCATATTGTGTTAGAAAATTTGCTGCCTGAGGATTGAATTTGTGAATTATTGGATTAAAGATTTGCGAACCATCAAGTGGAGTTATAGGTAAAAGATTAAATACTGCTAATGCTAAATTTATATAATAAAATATCATAAATACACTATCTCCAGATGAGAATATTTTAATTACTAATAAAGATATGAAAGCAAGAAGTAAATTTGAAGCTGGACCTGCAAAAGCTATTTTCATCATATCTTTTGTGGGATTCTTAAGATTGTAGGGATTAACTGGTACGGGTTTTGCCCATCCAAAACCTACAAAAAATATCATTAATGTACCGATTGGATCAAGATGATTAATTGGATTGATATTTGTTCTATTTAATCTATATGAGGTATCATCTCCAAGTCGTAAAGCCATGAATGAATGTGAAAACTCATGAAAAGATAGTGAGAAGATAAGACTAATAGATAAAAGTAAAAAAGCACTAGGGTCTGTTTGTAATAAGCTTAATAGCAAGTTTATCCTCTTGGATGATAAGTTGTGTATACATCTTTCAAATATGATGTATCTAAATGAGTATATATTTGTGTAGTAGAAATATCACTATGTCCCAACATCATTTGAACTGCCCTAAGGTCTGCACCACCTTCAATCAGATGTGTTGCAAAACTATGTCTAAAAACATGGGGAGTAATATTATCATTGTTTAATACCAGTGTGTGTTTTTTAATGATTTTCCATATACTAACTCGACTTATTTGCGTCCCCCTATTATTGAGGAAAAGATATCCTTTTGAATTAGTTTTTTTAAGGAATTTAATTCTAAAGCTATCTATATAATGTTTAATAAAATTCATTGTTTTTTTTGCAACTGGTATAATTCTTTGCTTATTTCCTTTTCCTATAACAGATATAAAGCTTTCATTTATATTTAAATCTGTTAACTTTATTTTTACAACTTCTGAGATTCTGAGTCCTGATGAATACATTATTAATATTATAGCTTTATCTCTATAATCAATTGATCTATTCAATTTTATAGAATCAATAATTTCATTTATCTCTTCAACATTTAAAACACATGGTAGTTTATTTATATTTTTAGGTCGATATATTTTATCTGAAACATCTTTTTCTACGATATTATTGTCAAGTAAGTAGAAGTGAAAATTTCTTATCGTAGATATATATCTGTTTATTGTGGATGAAGAATATTCAGTTCTCCTATTGTATTTATAATGAAATTTCAATGAAGAAATGAACAGGTCTATATTTTTTGATGTAATATCATTAAAAGATTTAATGTTATTTTCAAGTAAAAATGATAGGTACTTTTCTAGATCATACCAACGTGCATTTAGAGTATTTACTTCTAATCTTCTTTCAAGTTGTAGATAAAGAAGATATCTCTTTCCTATTTGTGTTAAGGTATTAACCGACATTAAGACCGCGGACTGATTCATTGATTTCAAGAGTTATATTGAAATCAAGTTTTTGCTCGATTAATGAGCCTATTACTAAATAGGACGCGCCAGACCCAGCTAAGGATAAAGCCATTTCCTTACTTTTTATACCTCCACCAACCATTAAAGGAATGGTTATTTTTGTACTAATTTGTTTTAATAAGTTTAATTCTATAGATGAATTCGAGTTACTCCCACATTCTAAGAATAAAAGCTTGTTTCCCATATATTGGGCTGCCAAACAGTGATCTATAACGTTATTTGTATTATTCATATCTAATGGACTTGTATTGCTGATCAATTCAACTGCTGATTTTTTTTCTGTTTTCATAAGAAGATATCCAGTTGGAATTACTTCAATATTTAAATCATTAATCTTTCTAGCTGATATCACCTGTTCTTCAATTAAATATTTAGGGTTTCTACCACTTAAAAGTGATAAAAATAAAATTGCTTCTGCATTTTCTGATATTTGCGAAGAATCACCTGGAAACAGAATAATAGGTAAATCTGTATTCTCTTTTATAAATGATAACCTATGATTGAAATTATCATCAATTATTTTGGATCCTCCTACAAGCAAACCGTCAAAATTTGATTTATTTACTGTATCAATTATTTTGGGGAGAATTTTATCATTTTTTGCATCTGGATCAATTAATGCAAGGACTTGGGTACCATTTGAAATTCTTTGTTTTTCAAGTTTATCAAAAATCACTTATGTTTCCTGAAAATATCTAACAATTTATCAATTTGCTCTTTATTTCTTTTTTCAGTTACTGCGATTAAAATTTTATTTTTAGATATAGGTAGAATACTATACCCTTTTTTAAGGCATTTATTAGCAATTTCTTCTGCGTCATTTGTGGTGTTAACTAAAAACTCATTAATAAAGTTTGATTTATGTACAACTGTAAAACCATCTATTTTATCTATTTCTTCTGACATATAATATGCAAGTGACATAGATAGCTGATTAATTTTTCTCAAACCCTCTGAACCCAATAAAGATAAATATAAAGTTGCTCTTAAAGCAATAAGGCCTTGATTAGTACAAATGTTTGAAGTTGCTCTTTCTCTTCTAATGTGCTGCTCCCTTGTCTGTAATGTCAAAGTATATCCTGTTTTCCCATCAATATCTTCAGTTTTACCTACTATTCTACCAGGAATTTTTCTAATTAATGAATTTTTTACAGACATTAATCCAAGATAAGGACCTCCATATGATAGATAATTTCCTAATGTTTGTCCTTCTCCTACATAGATATCAACTCCACAATGACCTGGAGGATTTAATATTGATAAAGTTGTAGGATCAGCAACACCTATCAGTAGCGTGGATAAATCTTTTATTTTATTTGATATTTTAGACCAATCTTCAATTTGTCCTATAAAATTAGGAGATTGAATAATGATAGATGATATATCATTATTTGATAAATCTATTTCATCTAGTGATGTTTGGCCATGATTATTCTCTGGCAACATTGAGATTTCAAGATTCAAATTTTTTGCATGAGTTTTAAGAACTGAAAGATAGTTTTTATTAAGAAATGGGCTTACTAGAATTTTATTTAATTTATTATGACCACTTGCTAAGATTGCAGCTTCTGCAACTGAGCTTGCGCCATCATACAAAGAGGCGTTTGCTGCGTCCATACCAGTCAAAGAGCATATCATACTTTGGTATTCATACAAATATTGCAATGTTCCTTGACTTACTTCCGCTTGATATGGAGTATATGCAGTATAAAATTCAGATCTTGAAGAAAGAAAATCAACAATAGTTGGAACATACTTATCATATGCACCTGCTCCAATAAAACTAATTGCTTCGCTATTCTTGCTGCTGATATTTTTCATATGAGCTAAAAGCTCTAATTCTGAAAGACCTTTTGAAATTCCATATTTTTCATTAATCAAAAGATCTTTAGGTATGAATGATATAAATTGGTCAAAAGATTCATAACCAAGGAATGATAGAATGTCTTTTTCTTCTTGCTCTGTACATGGTATATACTTCATTATTTACCTATAAATTTTAAATAATCTTCTGAAGAGAGTGTTTTAATGTCGTCAATTGAGTCATCAAATTCAATGCATGCAATCCATCCATCATTATACGGAGATGAATTAATTAATTCTGGTTGATCTACAATACTTTCATTGATTTCTACTATTTTCCCTTTTACTGGCGTGTATACATCTGCAACTGTCTTTACTGCTTCTATTGTGCCAATTGTTCCACCAGAATCTACATTATCATCAATAGATGGTAGCTCAACAAAAATAATATCTCCCAGTTCACTTTGAGCAAAATCAGTTATCCCTATATAAACTTTATTATTTTCTATTCTTAGCCACTCGTGATCCTCAGTGTATAATAAGCTATCTAATACTTCCATTATTACTCCTCAATTGTGTTTAATTCATTTAAAAAATTAGTACTAAAATTTCCCTTTATAAATCTTTCATTATCAAGAATAAATTTTTGATAGGGGATTATTGTTTTAATGCCTTCAATAACAAATTCATCTAATGCAGATCTCATTTTTTCTATAGCCTCTTTTCTATTGGCTGCATGTACAATTAATTTACATATCATTGAATCATAATATGGAGGAATTTCGTAATCAACATATATATGAGTATCAGTCCTAATTCCCATCCCTGATGGTAAATGTAAACTTAATATTTTTCCTGGGCTTGGCATGAAATCTTTATATGGATCTTCGGCAGTTATTCTGCATTCAATAGAATGTCCTCTCGGTTTTAATTTATGCATCCAATTAGGTAACATAAAATTATCGTGACATCGAATTTGTGTTTTAATTATATCAATTCCACTAACAAGCTCAGTTACAGGGTGTTCTACTTGGACTCTTGTATTCATTTCCATAAAATAAAAATTATTATATTTATCCAATAAAAACTCTATGGTGCCAACACCTAAATAGTTTACAGATTTAGCAATCTTAATTGCAGAATCAGACATTTTATTTCTCAACTCTTCATTGACTGCAATAGAAGGAGCTTCCTCTATAATTTTCTGATTCCTTCTTTGTATTGAACACTCTCTCTCACCAAGAGATATTGTATTGCCGTGACCGTCTGATATAATTTGAATTTCAATATGCCTTGGCTCTTCAATAAATTTTTCTAGATATACTCTGTTGTCGTTAAATGAAGCTTTGGCTTCTGCTTGGGCTGAGCTTAAAGCGGACTCTAGATCATCCTCTTTTTTTACAATTCGCATCCCTTTACCTCCGCCCCCGGAAGATGCTTTAATCATAACTGGGTAACCAATATTTTTTGCTACTTCTCTGCATTCTTCAATGTTTTGAATAATATCTTTACTACCAGGTATTATGCTTAAACCTAAAGCCTCTACAGTCTTTCTTGCTTGAGATTTATCTCCCATTAAATCAATAGTTTTTGAATCTGGACCAATAAAAGCGATATTGTTGTCAGAACATATATTTGCAAATTCTGAATTTTCAGATAAAAATCCATACCCAGGATGAATAGCATCACTATTAGTTAGTTCAGCTGCTGATATGATAGAAGGTATATTTAGGTAACTTTTTGAGCTTAAGGGCGGGCCAATACAAACAGCCTCATCTGCAAACCTAGTGTGGAGAGAAAGTTCATCAGCCTCAGAATATACTGCTACAGTTTTTATTCCCATCTCTTTGCATGCACGTATTATTCTTAATGCAATTTCACCTCTATTTGCAATTAGAATTTTATTAATCATCTAGTCTAATAGATATAATTTTTTGTCCATATTCTACCGGATTTCCATTTTCTATTAGAATTTCTTCTACTACACCTGATATTTCACTATCAATATCATTAAAAATCTTCATTGCTTCAATGATACATATAGTTTGTCCAACTTCAATCCTATCACCTTTTGAGATAAATGGAGGATCTTCTGGTTTCGGGGACGAATAATAAGTTCCAACGAGAGGCGCTGTGATAAATTCAAGATTATCAGATATTTGAGGCTCTGATTGAATTGGATTAGAATTCAAATCTTCTATAGAATCTTTTGGTTTTTCTAGCTTTTCAACAATAGGATTTTGCTCAATCTTCTGGCTTGAAATATTAGTATCAATATGATTAATCGAAGTTGAGATAGGATTAGATTTAATGGTTGAATTTTTAGATAACTTTATATTGCTTTTACCCCAAAATGAAGATATTTCTAATGAATCTATATCGCTATCTTGTAGAATTCTAATTAATTGTTTTATGTATGATTCTTTCAATTTACTTTACTCTCTCTACGTATTTTTTCTCTCTGGTATCAACTCGAATTAAATCTCCTATTTGTACAAACAATGGAACTTGAATAATCAGACCAGTTTCTAGTGTCGCTGGCTTTGTGCCACCTTGAGCTGTGTTTCCTTTTTCTCCTGGATCGGTTTCGGTTATTTTCATATTTATATGTGCAGGGATTCTAACTTCAATTGGATTCTCGTCGTTGAAGGCAATAACTGTTTTAGTGTTTTCAATAAGAAATGGAGTTATATCTTCAATTATTGACTTTTGTAATTCTATCTGTTCATAAGTCTCGTTATCCATGAAGAAATATGTGCTTTCATCATTATACAAATAATTAAACTCTCGAGCCTCAATTCTAATTATAGAAATGTTAGCTCCTGATCTAAATGTTTCATCAATAATCTGGCCGGTTTTAATATTTTTAAGCTTTGTTCGAACAAATGCTCCACCTTTACCTGGTTTGACATGTTGAAATTCTATTATTTTAAACAAATTATTCTTATGCTCAATAATAAGTCCATTCCTAAATTCTGAGGTATTTGACATTTTAATCCTTTATTTTTGCTACAATGCTATTAATTTGACCTAATTCATATTCAACAGAAGAAATAAGTTCATCATTTTTATACTCATTTAAAAAAGTTTTGTAGTAATTAATAGCATCTGTATACATGTTTAGATTATTATTATAAATGTATGCAGTCATAAACAAAGCTTTTTTTCTATACTCTGAAGAAATATCTTCTTTAAGAATCAACTTAAAATAATTTACAGCTTGAACATAATATGATAAGTCGTAAAATATTTGTGCTCTAAGAAATTTTGATTTGATTATAATATTTTGAGGAGTTTTATCAAAATTAATCAAATAATCAAGCATCATATTTGATTCCTTTAGTTTTTTATCATTTTTGAGCTCTAATGAATTATCATATAAAATTTCATAAGTTTTATCATCATTACATATATCTTGCCAAAATTTTGTAGTCTTAGGTCCAAAAGAGCCATATCCTGCATCACCATTTTGCATAGACATGTATTTGGACTGGAAGATTTTAACTAAATCCTCATCTGGAGACTTAGGGTCTATCATTAACTCAATTGGCTTATTCGCTAAACTACTTGAAAAAGCAATTGTTGTAGATAATATAAAAATTAAAAAATGCATCATTTCTAAATATTTTCTTTAATTAATCTAATAGTAATTTATGATAAAATAATTAGAAAATATAAATTAATCTGAACGTTTAAAATGATTTAATCTAAAAGGATTGATTCTTTCAGTATCGACCACTATTTGAGTTTTATATATATCCTCAAAATTATAAATATCAGAAACATAAAAAGTTCCTTTATAATCTTTATCAACCATTTCAACAGGGTTTGGAAATCTTATTAAATAATCAATATCATTATTTAAATTGAATTTAAATTTACCTGATATTTTATCGACTGTTGACTTAACAAATTTCTTAGTTTTCAAAAGTGTAAATTCTACACTATAAGTATAGTCTTGACCTCTAATACTTATGTTGCTGTTTATAGGCAAAAATGAATTAAAGAACATTTGCCTGTAAGTATTACAATCTACATTTACTTTAAGATCTTTATAGAATATTTCTCCAAACAAATCAATCTTATTAAACTTTTTCTCATCAAATACTTTAAAGTTATTGATTAAAACTTTTCCACTATGATATATCAAGTCTATATTAAAATCTATATTAAAGTAATACTTTAATTTATTGTAGTAAAATTCATTATCTATTGATTTTATATTAAATAAATTAGCATTTATAGTACTATAAATTGGATATAAATTTAAATCTAAATATGTATACTTTGTGCTATAGTTATTATTAGAAAAATCAATTCTTGAAATACCTACTTCGTTATTTCCATCTAAAAACTGTTTTATATTAATGTTTTCTAGGCTTAAATCATAACTACCTAAAGTTTCTAATTGATCCAATTCAATAAGATTATCATTATACGTAATTGTTATTTTTTTAATAAAAAATTTACTTTGATCTAAATGGATTTGATTAAAATGAAATTTAAAAGATTCATTTTCTAATTTTAAATTTTTAGCTGAAATATAATCTATTTTTGTTTCATCAAAAATATTAGCTTTTAGGTTTACTAATCTTTTTACTAGAGATAAAGCGGTATTTTGATAAATGAGCTTAAAAGAAAAGGTTTCAATATCAATTATTATGCTGTCTTTTTCTAATTTTACATCTTTTAAAGTAAAACCCTCATCAAAACTTCCATTTAAGGATGAATAATTAATTCGGTATCCATTTGTATATTCGTAAAAGGATTTTTTGATATTTTTATCAAGCGAATCTGCAATAACATCCGTTTTATAAAACAGTGAATAAAGCAGTAAATAGCTGATAGTAAAAAAAAATAATAACAGAAATGATATCTTATATATAAAATTACTTATCATAAGATGATAATTGCATCATCATTAATCTAAAAAAATCTATTCTTTTTTATCGTCTACAACTTCGTAATCAGCATCTTTTATTTCAGAGTCTGGATTTTCTGTTGATGTTTCTGGATCAGGATTTTGCGTACTGTTATTTTCCGCTGAATCTTTATACATTTTTTCTGATGCTGATGACCAAATTTTATTTAATGCTTCTATATCTGCCTTAATAGATTCAACATCTTCACCTTTGTTAGATTCTGACAGCTTTTCTTTTGCACTATTAAGTATGGTAATAGTTTCCTCGTCCAGTTTGTCTTTAAATTCGTCTAACTGCTTGTCGGTTTGATATATTAATTGATCAGCCTGATTATGCAAATCTATAACTTCTTTTAATTTAGCATCTTCTTCTTCATGCTTTTTAGCATCATCCTTCATTTTTTCTATTTCTTCATCAGATAAGCCACTAGAAGCCTCAATTCTAATACTTTGCTCTTTAGATGTAGCTTTATCTTTTGCAGAAACATCTAAGATTCCATCTTGATTAAGCTTAAAAGTAACTTCAATTTGCGGTACACCTCTTGGAGCTGAAGGGATACCGTCAAGATGAAATCTTCCTAAAGATTTATTATTAACAGCCATGCTTCTTTCACCCTGCAATATATGAATTTCTACTGATGTTTGATTATCTGCAGCCGTAGAAAAAACTTGTGACTTATCAACAGGGATAGTTGTATTTGATTCTACTAATTTAGTGCATACTCCACCTAATGTTTCAATTCCAAGAGATAGTGGAGTAACATCTAAAAGAAGTACATCCTCTACGCTACCCCCCATTATGCCGCCTTGAATTGCAGCACCTATAGCTACCACTTCATCAGGGTTTACACTTTTATTTGGTTCTTTACCAAAAATTTCTTTTACCATTTCCTGAACTTTTGGAATTCTGGTAGAACCACCTACAAGAATTACTTCATCTATTTCTGATGGACTTAGCTTTGCATCTTTTAGGGCTTTTATACATGGATTTTTAGTTCTATTTACTAAATCTTCAATAAGTTGTTCAAAGTTTGCTCGATTAATTTTCATATTTAAGTGCTTTGGACCACTACTATCAGCTGTAATGAAAGGCAAACTTATATCACTGCTTGTCGATGTAGAAAGTTCAATTTTTGTTTTCTCTGCTGCATCTTTGATTCGTCCTAATGCCTGAGGATCTTTTTTAAGATCAATACCGTCACTTTTTTTAAATTCATTTGCTATCCAATCAACCAATGCTGAATCAAAGTCATCACCACCTAGATGCCCATCTCCATTTGTTGAGTTAACTTCTATAGTTGTTCCAGATTCTTCATCTATTAAAATATCTAATATGGAAATGTCAAATGTTCCACCACCTAAATCATAAACAGCAACTTTTTCTTCCTTCTTTCTATTTTTATCTAAGCCGTAGGCTAAAGCAGCAGCAGTTGGCTCATTTATGATTCTTTTAACATCTAAGCCTGCTATTTTCCCAGCATCTTTTGTAGCTTTTCTTTGAGAGTCATTGAAGTATGCAGGAACAGTTATTACAGCCTCTGTAACTTCATGTCCTAAATGATCTTCTGCAGTTTTTTTCATCTTCTGTAGTACCATAGCACTAATTTCAGGAGGTGAATAAGATTTATCTTTAACTTTAAATGCAACTGAATTCTTGTTATTTTTTTCTACAGAATAAGGTAAATCTTTAACTTCTTGGCTTACCTCTTTGTGCAGTCTGCCTATAAATCGTTTTGCAGAATAAATAGTATTCTCAGGGTTTGTTACTGCTTGATTTTTTGCAGTTATACCTATTAATCTTTCATCTTTATCTGTAAATGCAACAACTGAAGGTGTCGTCCTATCTCCTTCAGAGTTTGCTATAACCGTAGGATTAGTACCTTCCATTACTGCAACACAGCTGTTAGTTGTACCTAAATCAATTCCTATAATTTTTGACATCATTGCTCCTTAATATAATCTTTATATTAATACTACAATATTGATGCCAATTAGCAGAAAAACGACATTTATTCATACTTAAAAAGTATCAATCAGACATTTTGGCAGTTTTTTTCTTTTTCTTTGATTTTCGAGGTTTGGTAAATTGTGTAAAAATTAAACTTTCATCTTGAACTTTTACTGAAATTGTAGCCGCATCTACAAATTCATTCAATAAAAACTTTGTTGAAATGGCATTTTCAATTTCATTTTGAATGATTCGCCTTATAGGACGAGCTCCCCACTGCCTATGAGAACCATCTTTCAATAAAAAATCCTTTACACTTTTTGTAAATCTAATCTTATTATTCTTTTTTAATAAATTATTTCTGAGATCATCTAGCTGTAAATCAATAATTTTATAAAGGTGTTCTTTCTCAAGTGAATTAAAAATTATTAGATCGTCTATTCTATTTAAAAATTCAGGTCGAAAATACCTATTTATTTCTTCTGTTATTTGAGATGTCTTTCTCTTAATGTCTTCTTTATCGGAAGTTGAAAAACCTAATGTAGATGAGCTTATAGATTTTGTGCCCACATTTGATGTCATAATAATTATTGTGTTTCGAAAATCAATCACTCTTCCTAGTGAGTCTGTTAGACGTCCTTCATCTAAGACTTGTAATAAAATATTAAATACATCACTATGGGCTTTTTCTATTTCATCAAATAAAATTACTGAATAAGGATTGCGCCTAACTTTTTCAGTTAATTGTCCACCCTCATCGTAACCTACATATCCTGGAGGAGCGCCAATCAATCTAGATACATTATATCTTTCCATATACTCAGACATATCGATTTTGATTAAAGACTCTTCTTTTGTAAATAAATATTCTGAAATTTTCTTTGCCAATTCAGTTTTACCGACTCCTGTAGGACCAAAGAACATAAAAGAACCGATAGGATGCTTTGGGTTTTTTAAACCAGCCCTTGCTCTTTGAATTGCATTCGTTACTTTTATAATAGCTTCATCTTGACCTATAACATTTTTCTTTAATTCGCTATCCATTTCAAGCAACTTTTGACTTTCTGAAGTTGCAACTTTAGACAAAGGAATTCCTGTTATCATTGAAACAACATCAGCTACGTCTTCTTCATTAATAATTGGAATATTTTTTTGTGTATTATTCTGCCAATTAAATTTAAACTTATCTAGCTTATCTTTTACTTTTCTTTGTTTATCTCTTATTGTTGCAGCCTTTTCAAAATCTTGTGAGCTAATAGCCTTCTCTTTTTGTTTATTTAATTTTTCAATTTGCTTCTCTGCGATTACTATTTCATCTGGGATATCTACATTTGATATTCTGAGTCGAGATCCGGCTTCATCCATTACATCAATTGCCTTATCTGGTAAATGTCGGTCTGTAATATATCTATCACTTAGCTCTACGCAAGCACTAATTGCAGAATCAGATATTTTCACGTTATGATGAACTTCATATTTTTCTTTTATGCCATTTAAAATTTTTACTGTATCATCTAAAGATGGCTGATTAATAATAATTTTTTGAAATCTCCTTTCTAAAGCTCCATCTTTCTCAATAAATTTTCGATATTCATTTAAAGTTGTTGCACCTATAATTTGTATTTCTCCTCGAGCTAATGCTGGCTTAAAAAGGTTAGCGGCATCTAGTGAACCAGTAGTTGCTCCTGCGCCGACAATAGTATGAAGTTCATCAATAAAAATTATTGTGTTTGAAAGCGACTCAAGTTCAGAGATTAAATTTTTCATTCTCTCTTCGAACTGACCTCGATATTTAGTTCCTGCAATAAGTCCAGCTAAGTCAAGAGATAATACTCGCTCACCCCATAAGATTCTTGGGACTAATTTATTGATTATCCTTATTGCAAGTCCCTCAACAATTGCAGTCTTACCTACGCCAGGCTCTCCAATTAAAACAGGGTTGTTCTTTTTCCTTCTAGATAAAATTTGAGCCAGCCTCTCAATTTCGACTTCCCTTCCTATTATAGGGTCAAGATTTCCTGATTGCGCTATTGCTGTAACGTCCCTGCTAAATAAATCCAAAGTAGGTGTTTTGCTTTCTTCATGAGGTTTGGGCTTTAGTTTTTTAGATCCACTATCGATATCTATATATGATTTAATCACATCGTAATCGACAGAATAGAAATTTACTACATCTTTTAAAATACCGGTGGGGGTTTTTACTAATGTTAATAGCAAATCAATTTGATTAGCACTTTGTCTATTATTCTTATTTGTTTCTGAAAATGTGTTTCTAATTATTTTTTCACTATCTTGAGTTAACTTTAAATTTTCAATTTCTAAGCTATTTTTTTTATCTGCTTTCAATAAATCTGATACCATCAGAGACATTTCTTTCAATTCGCAACCCAAAGATCTTAACATTTTATTCGCCTGGCCATCTTTATCTTTTATAATACCCAATAGCAAATGTTCCGGAGCAACAGATTTAGAATTAAGACGCTTAGCTTCTAAACTGGCATATTTAAGAATATTTTTTATTCCTTCTGAAAAATTTTCATTCATATTTGATTCTTCTTTCTTTCTGATAATTTACCATTATCTAAATATAATATTTTGTCAGCTAAATCACATAATCTTTCATCATGAGTTGCTATTAGAAATGAAGATGAGTATTTCTTTTTAATGTCTACAATGAAATCACAGATTATTTGAAGATTTTCATAATCAAGATTAGCGGTGGGTTCATCAGCTAAAATTATTTTTGGCTTATTTATAATAGCTCTTAGCAGTGAAATTCTTTGAGCTTCTCCTGCAGATAGCTCATTTGGATAGTTGTTGATTTTACTATCTAAAGAAAAGGTTTTCAATAAATCAATTGGATTATGATGATTTTGTACTTTATTTAATTCAAAAGGAATAGTAAGATTTTCTAATACAGTAAACTCTGGAAGTAGGTTGTGTTTTTGTAAAATAAGTCCTAGAAAACTTTTTCTTAGATTATCATTAGTCATATTTAATTTATTATTATCAAATTCTATTTTACCGCTATCATATGTTTCAATATGTGATATTAAATTCAATAATGTAGTCTTTCCAGCACCGCTAGGTCCCATCAATATAACAATCTGATTGGATTCAATGTTTATAGATATATTACTAAGAACATTTAATTCATTATCGCCATCAAGGAATGATTTATTTATTTTTTCAATTTTTAGTAAGCTCATTAAGAATAATCAGTTTGACTTTTCAAAGAATAATGTATAGCATTTAGTGGGATAATAATAGAAAATAAAACAACAAATACATTTATTAATAAAATTAAAAGTGCATTATTAAAGCTTATTATTAGATTAAATTTATAAAATATTTCCTTGGGAAATAATTCGGCAATAAGTGGATCCCATAACCCCAACTTAATGGTTAAATAGGTAAAAATAATTCCTAAGATTGTTGAAGATGCTGCTAATGTAGTTAATAGTAAATATGCATTACGTCTTATAAATGAAAATTTTATTCCGATATTATTTAATGAAATAAAACTATTTCTTTTATTTACAATAGAATAATTCAATGTTGTAAATAATCCAAGGCTCGATATAAGAATCAATAAAAATGAGAAGGTACGATACATATTTGTTTCAAGATGTATTGCATTGACTAAAGAGGAATAATCATCTAAATAATTACTTATTTTTATTTCGGGAAAAGAATCACAAATATATTCTTTTATAGAAATATTATCTTCAATAATAAAGAAGATATCTCCTTTAATTTTTGATATTAATTTTTGATTATTTGAAAATATATAAATATTATCAAAATCTAGCACTGGAACATTAAATATACTTGATACAGATATTTCTTCAATGGGAAAAAGTAACGTAGAAAGCTGTACATCTAAAGGAGAATAAAGAGTTAATGTATCTTCCTTCCAAATATTTAATTTTGATGACATAGTAGACCCTATTTTAAAATAATCATCTTTAAAAGTTTCATCACACAAAATTAACTTGGCCATTGATTGATTTATCGAGTTGCCAATTATTACATCGCGATTAATACATTCTTTATATGTAATATTATTTTTTTTAAGAAACTTTTCAATAGTTATAGAGTCTGTATTCGTATTAGGATAAATTTTTGCTCCTGAATCTATTTTTTTAAGTTTTGAAAATATTTCATTTTCCATACCTGACATAACCGTATCTACTAATAGGAAAAAAATTGTACCAATAAAAATTCCTAACCAAGGTAGATAAAAGGATAATCTTCTTTCTGAGTTAATTCGTGATAAAATTTGATATATATATATCATCTAACTCCTGACATCGAAAAGCTTTCTCTTATTATACAGTAATAAGGTTGAAGCAACAACTGTTACACATGATATTATTGAAATTATTATAAAATCTGATAGCAATATTTTAGAAGATAATTCACTGACTATATATATATAGGGATCAACGGATATAATTGAAAATTGATTTTGAAGAAATGACATCAATACTGCGATTATATACCCCAAAAATAAAGATATAAATAATATTGAAAGGGAAATATATATATTTATAATTTTTATTTTATTATCTGATATACCTAGCAATCTTAATTGATATAGAGAATTTGATTTATCATATATCAAAAGCCAATTTGCAAACAATTGATATATAATTGATAATATTATCATAAAAATAACTATTAAATATATTGGATTAGTAAAAATTGTCAGCCAATAGAGTGTATTTGCATGTTTATCCTTCCAAGTAATAAAATCAATGGAATCATAAAGAAACTTATTCTTTATTATATTTATTTCATTTTGATCAATACCATCAATAACTATTCCAGTTGATTGATTACTATTATTATAAAGTGTTGAATGATATTGAGGTGAAATAAAAATTACATTATTATCAAAAATGGGTAAATCACTAAAAAAAATGTCTGAAACAAGAAAAGAGTTAGCGCGCAGAGTCTCATCCTCTATCATCTCCTGAATATTGAATAATGTTATATTTTTGCTTAATTCTAAGCTATTGTTTTTACGAAACCGATCACTAATGTATAAATAGTTATCTAGAGCTTCATCAGTCCTTAGGAAATCAAAAAAAACAGATGGATGTTTTTCAAAGGAAAAAGAAAATAGCCCCTTTGATATTTCTGATGATTTTATCATCAAATAATCTTCTCTAAAACGACTATACGATAAATTAGGATTATTTACAGATATAGAATCTAATTCTAAAATAATTTTATCTATTAAGTTGAGGTCTAGAAATTTACTATTTTTATTGATTATTTTAAGATCTGGTTCTATTGATTGTAGGCGAATTTCAATATCACTTTTATAAGATCTCGAAACTCCCATTACAATTAAGGATATAGCTATAGATAATGCAAAAGTTAAAATTGATAAATAGAGAGATATATTTGTATAAGAGAAATTCTTGGAAGAAAATATAAATCTTTTAGCAACATGAACTAGGTTCATTAAGAGCTTAGATTCCTCATGGCAGGAAATAATATTACATCTTTGATGGAAGTGTTTCCAGTTAAAATCATAACAACTCTATCAATACCAATACCTACTCCACCTGTGGGAGGCATTCCTGATTCAATTGCTTCTAGGAAATTCTCATCTAAAACTTGTGCCTCCTCATCCCCTTTATCTTTTAGTTTTTCTTGTGCCGTAAACCTTTCTCTTTGATCAATAGGATCGTTAAGTTCAGAAAAAGCATTAGCTATCTCCATACCACCAATAAATAATTCAAACCTTTCAACAATATCATTTTCTTGGTCTCTTTTTATTTTACTTAAAGGTGAAAGTATTTTTGGATAATCTAGAACAAATGTTGGTTGAATTAATTTTGGTTCGATTTTTAAAGAGAAAATTTTATCAATAATTTTTCCCATATCATATCCTTCATCTAAGTTTAAGCTTGATGATATCTCTCGTAATTTTATCTCATTCGATAATAGATTTTTAATTTTAAACTCTTTTTCAAAAAGTTCATTTAAAGTAATCTGTCTAAATGGTTTAGAAAAATCAATTGTATTGCCATCATAAGAAATAGTACTAGTTGATATTGTATTTGCAACAGACCTAATCATATTTTCTGTAAGATCCATGACGCCATAAACATCAGAATAGCTTTGATAGAATTCTAGCATAGTAAATTCAGGATTATGGCTTCTATCCATACCTTCATTTCTAAAATTTTTACTTATTTCATATACTTTGTCAAAACCACCAATAATCAATCTTTTCAAATATAATTCTACAGCAATTCTTAAATATAATTTTTCATTTAGGGTATGATGATGAGTTGTAAAAGGTCGAGCATTCGCACCGCCATAAATAGGCTGTAAGACAGGAGTTTCAGCTTCAATGAATGATTTTTTATTAAGAAAATCTCTAAATGAATTTATTATTTGATGTCTAAGGACAAATATTTCTTTATTTTCTGGATTTGCGATAAAGTCTAAATGTCTATTTCTATATCTTAACTCCTTATCGTCAAATGCATTAAAAGACTCTCCTTCTTTTTGTTTTAAATTTGGAAGAGGACGTATACTTTTGCTTAAAAGTGTAAAAACATCACATTTCAATGTGTATTCATTTGTTTTAGTGTAGAACATTTGTCCCTTTATTCCTACAATATCTCCAATATCAATATTGTTAATTAAAGTTTTATATTGCTCTTCATCTAAGTGCATATTCTTATTTGATATGTAGCATTGCAATCTATCGAAATCAGATTGGATATTAATAAACAGAATTTTACCTAATTGTCTTATTGAGACTATTCTGCCACAAGCAGATAAAGTCTCATTATCTTTAATAAGCTGATCTTCATTATCTTTTATCTCTTTTATTGATTTAGTAGCTGAATAACTATGTGGATATGGTTCAATGCCAGAATCTTTTAAATTATTCAACTTATCAATTCGCACATTTATTAATTCATCTATCTTTTTTTTATCTGTCACTGTTGCTCCATTCTATTAAGTAAAAATTTTCTTATAAATTTATCAATATTACCATCCATTACCGAAGTAGTATTTGAAGTTTCATGTTTAGTCCTATGATCTTTAACCATATTGTATGGATGAAAAACATATGATCTGATTTGGCTTCCCCATTCAATACTTTTTTTATCGTTTGTCATTTTTTCTAAATCGGAATTCTTAGAATCTAATTCATATTGGAATAACTTTGATTTCAATAATTTAATTGCTGTTTGCTTATTTTTCAATTGACTTCTTTGATTTTGACATTGAACTACGATTCCTGTTTGTAAATGAGTAATCCTTACAGCCGAATCTGTTTTATTAACATGCTGACCTCCTGCACCACTAGCTCTATATGTATCTATTCTCAAATCAGAATCAGAAATGCTAATATCAATCTCATCTGATACAATTGGAAATATAAAAACAGCAGCAAATGATGTATGCCTTCTTGAGTTTGAATCAAATGGAGAAATTCTTACTAATCTATGAACTCCAGATTCTGAAGATAGTTGTCCATATAAATACTGTTCGTCTATTTCAATTGTTGCTTCTTTAAGTCCACCCTCATCTCCATCTTGCAAATCGACTATTTTATAACTGTATTTATTTGACTCTAACCATCGAGTATACATTCTAAATAGCATTTTTACCCAGTCTTGAGATTCTACACCTCCTGCACCAGGATGAATTGAAATTATAGCTCCAAGTTTATCATTTTCATTGCTAAGCATTTTTCTAGTTTCATATTTATCTAGAAGTGAAAAAAAGTTTTGCCCTGTGGTAATCATTTCTTCATTTATTTCTTCACCTAACTCTAGTAGGTCACAGTTTGTAGAGATATCATCAAAACTTTGTTTAATTAAATTATATTCGTCAATTTCCTTTTCATAAGAACTTATAATTTTAAGTATTTTTTTTGCCGCACTATTATCTTCCCAAAAATCTGGCTCACTAGTTTTTTCTTGATATTTTGATTTTTCAGATGTCAAAAAATTATAATCTATGTTGTCAATTAATTCTTTATATCTTTTTTTGATATTTAAAAATTTTGATATATAATCTTCTTTTATCATTACTTCATAATTTTTGTAATTACATTCATTGCTTTTTTATTTTCATAGACGTCATGTACGCGTATAATATCAACTTTTTTCATAAACGCATATGTTGATATAGCTATAGTAGGACTTAATCTATCTTTCGGGGAATCATTATCTTGAATTAAGAAAGATTTTCTACTATGCCCTAAAAGAATTCTGAAGCCTAATTTTTTAAATTCTGATATTCTTGTAATAATTTCTATATTATCTGAGTATGTTTTTCCAAATCCAATACCTGGATCAATAATAATATTTTCTTCACTGATACCATACTTTATAGCTTGTTCAGCCCTATTATTTAAAAAGAAACTTATTTCATCAATAATATTATCATAATTAGGATTATTTTGCATATTCTGTGGAACACCTTTCATGTGCATTAAAATAAGCTCTGCATTACTACTAGATGCAACTTCAAACATATCCAAGGAATCTGATCCGGCTTTTATATCATTTATTATTTTAAAACCATTTAAAAGTGCATATTTTGCGACATTTGGTTTATATGTATCAATAGATAACTTTATATTTTCTAAATTGGATAGATATGGTAAAATTAATTCTAATCTCTTTAATTCTTCTTTTTCATCTACTGGATTAGCTCCTGGCCTTGAAGATTCACATCCAATATCAATAATATCAGCATTACTTAAATCTTTTAGAGAATTGTGAAAGATATTTTCACTGAATGAAGGGTTTCCATCAAAAAAGGAATCGGGGGTAATATTTAAAATACCCATTATCTGTGGTTTGTAATCCAAAGGATTCAGCTTTCTTTGATTACTGTCTTTGAAGTTCTTCTAGATTTTTTTTTAGAATCAATATTGGTTTCAGATGATTCTGAATCTTTGTTGTCTGGAGAATATCCATTTTTTAAAATATCATTAAATTCTTTTGAATCTATAGTATCAAGATTTAATAGTGCGTTGGTTAGATCGTGTAACTTATCAATATTTGAATTAATAATATTAGTAGCATTGGATTCTGCATTTTTTATTAGCTTTGATATTTCATTATCTATTAGCTCTGAAACATGGTCGCTAGTATTTCTATTTTCATTGTAATCCTTTCCTAAGAAAACTTCTTCATTGGCCCTTCCAATTTTTAATGGACCGATTGTTTCACTCATTCCCCACTCGCAAACCATTTTTTTAGCAATATCAGTAGCTACTGCAATATCATTTCCAGCTCCTGTAGTACAATCTTTAAATATTATGTTTTCAGCGCATCTTCCACCCATTAAAATATCTAATCTACCTAATAAATATTTTTTTGAATAATTGTATTTATCCTCTACTGGAAGTTGAGCTGTAACTCCCAAAGCTTGTCCTCTAGGAACTATTGTTACTTTATGGACTGGATCTGCATTTTCTGTATAGTAAGCTACTAATGCATGTCCAGATTCATGATAAGCTGTAATTTTTCGATCTCTATCAGTTATAACCATGCTTTTTCGTTCGACCCCAAGCATAACTTTGTCTTTTGCATCTTCAAAATGTACCATTCTTACTGTTTTGGAGCCTTGCCTAGCTGCTAAAAGAGCAGCCTCATTTACAAGGTTTTCAAGATCCGCTCCAACTAAACCAACGGCTGTATTTGCTATAGTTTTTAAATCTACATCTTTATCAATTTTAATTTTTTTGGTATGTATTTTTAAAATCTGTTCCCTTCCAATCATTGATGGCGCATCAACAACTATTTGTCTATCAAATCTACCTGGCCTAAGAAGTGCTTTATCAAGTACATCGGGTCGATTTGTAGCTGCAAGCAAAATAACATTATCATTTGTGTTAAAACCATCCATTTCGACAAGAATCTGGTTTAAGGTTTGCTCACGCTCATCGTGACCTCCACCTAAACCCGCACCTCTTTGTCTACCAACTGCATCAATTTCATCTATAAAAATGATGCTAGGAGAACTTTTTTTGGCCTGATCAAACAAATCTCTAACTCTACTTGCGCCAATACCCACAAACATTTCAACAAACTCAGCTCCACTTATACTAAAAAAGGGAACCTTGGCTTCACCTGAGACAGCTTTTGCAAGTAAAGTCTTACCTGTACCTGGAGGTCCTAACAAAAGAGCACCCTTAGGAATTTTCGCACCAACCTTTTTATACTTTGAAGAATTCTTTAAAAAATCTACTATTTCTTTTAATTCTACTTTAGCTTCATCACATCCAGCAACATCTTTAAAGGTTATCTTTGGATTATTTGAAGATATTAGGGTTGCCTTACTTTTAGCAAAACTAAAAATTCCTCCTTGACCACCAGCACCGTTCATTCTTCTCATTATAAAAAACCAAAACAAAATTATTAATAGCCAAGGGGAGAACTGTATTAGATAATCAAAAGCACTCATGGTTTCTTTGATTATTTTAACTTCAATTCCATTTTCTACCCAAAAATCAGCTTGATCTATTGTAGCTTCTGGTAACTCTATGGAAATAAAATTATATGTAGTAATTCTTCCATTATCATCTTCAATGGAGATCTCACTATTTAGTTCACCCTTAAAATTATTTCCTGTTAGTGTGGCTGCAGAGATTTCTCTATTTTCAATTAATTTTTTATATTCATTGTAACTAACATTCTTAATCTTTTCGTATGTTGAAAAGTTACTTGCAATTGAAAAAGCAACGACTACAATAACTATCCAAATAAAAATATTACTAAGGATTGTATTTAAAACTTTATTTTCTGGTTTTTTATTTTTCTTATTCATCTTCTAATATGTATATAGATTTTTTATTTCTATGAATCTCATTGTGGTCGAGGCCATATCCAACAATAAATTCATTACTAATATTAAAACCTATCCAAGCAATTTTCATATTAAAATTATATGCTTCTGGCTTAAAAAATAACGTTGCTATTTTTACAGATTTTGGTTTTTTCTCATTTACATGTTCGAATATAAAATTAATAGTATTTCCGCTATCAACTATATCTTCTACTATTAAAATATTTTTGTTTTCAACATTAAAACTTATATCTTTATTTAATATTAGTTCTCCTCTATTTATCCCATTATATGAAGAGATGTCAATAAACTCAATTGATAAATCTAATTCAATTTCTCTAACAAGGTCAGCTAGAAAAATAAAAGAACCCTTTAGTACGCATAAAATTGTTAATTCATTTTTATCTTTATATTTATTTGTTATCGATTCACCTAGACTTTTTACTCTTTCTTTTATTTTTTTTTCATCAATATATTCTTTCATTAATCTTTCCTTTCACAAGTAATAGCAAGTAGGTTATTATAATTAGAATAGTTATTATCAGAATGAGCTAGTCCTGGCACCCAAACAATTGAATTATTTGAAAAGATTACGGGATAGCTGCTCCGCTCAATCTTATTTATTTTTTTATCATTAAACAATTTTGAAACAAGCTTTTTATGATTATTAGATATTTTATAGAAATCTCCATCTTGCCATTTTCTAACATAAAGACCTTCTTCATATTTTTTCTTTGGTATAAGAAAAATATTTTTATCAAATTGTATATTGTCATCTGATCTGTAAGTATCTAATGAAAACTGATAATTAAGCCAGGTACTACCATCAGTTATTTTATTACAGTAAGCCCTATCTGGTAAATTGTATATTTTAATGTAATCGTAGGATAAATAAATTATAATTCTATTAGTAATCATTTTATATATATCATTTTTATTAGACTTTATTAAACCCAATAACTCAGACCAAAAAATATTAGATTTTGAGCAGAAAATCTTATATTGATTATTTATTGAAGCCTGAATGAATAGTTTTAATTTCTTGACACTTAATTTTGATGCAAATTCTCTATCTATTAAAATATTCGTTTCAAAATATATATGCTTATTTATGCATTTTTTATACAACTGGATTGAATCTTTATATTTAGAAAAGTTGATTTCATAGCAATTCATTATTTTTGATAAAATTTTATCTTTATCATTTAATATAGGTAAAATTTCATGCCTTATTTTATTTCTTTGAAACGATATGTCCTTATTACTGGGGTCTTCAATGAAATTATATTTTTTTTGTTTAATTTCCTCTTCTATTTGATATCTATACATATTTAAAAGTGGGCGAAATATAAAATCATCATTTTTACTAAACGGAATAGATGCATAATCATCAGATGGATAGTTTTTCATCAATAAAGTTTCAATTAAATCATTTTTATTGTGTCCTACAAGAATGTGATCATATTTATCAATAATTGCAATTGATTCGAACAAATTATATCTAATTTTTCTTGCTTCATTTTCAAAATTTTTATCTGATGATATTTTTACAGATTTATAATAGAATTTATGCTTGTTTTTAATTGCAATTTCTCTACATAAATGATATGCATTTATAGAATGACTGCTAGTATTATAGTTTACATGCACTATTGCTATATCTAAAGATTTCAAATAGCTTTTACTGGCAATTAAATGATACATATAGACGCTGTCAATACCACCAGAAAGAGCTATAAGTAGTCTTTTGTTTTTTAGTTCATATAAGGTCATTTAATAGCTCTTTATTCAATAATATACAAACTGCTATATACGATTAATTAAACTTCATCAAAGAAATAAGGCTTGAGGCATTGTATTTTCTCTTCATATGAATTGGGATACATAAACCATTCTGCTATTGATATTGAACTCAAAAGAGAATTTCCATCTTGAGGCGTAAAGCAAAATCCAGTGAATTCTGTACCATTTTTTAAATTTAGAGATGGTTTCGAAATAACTGTTTGATTTAATATTCTACCAAAATGACCATGATCTCTTCCAAAAGAAAAAACTTCACATGAGTTAGTTTTATCAGTAAGAGATATTCTGTCATTTGCTTCGAGTTTTTCTAGAAGATTTTCCATAGATGTTTCTCTTTTTAATTTCATCGAAAAGTGAAGAAGATGCATATATTGAGAGTTCACTTTCATTGCTGATGAGAATAAAGGTAAGTTTAAATTTCTAGTTTTAAATAATAATGCAGCATCTCTTGCATGATGAGTGCCATACTCTGCATCTTTATGAGAACCTACTTCTGGTGCAGGTATAAATTTTCCAGATTGACTTACATCGTTAGCTCTTCTTATTAATAAAAACCTTCCATCAATAAGATTATCTTCACCTTCTGAAAGAGCAACAGTATCAACAAGAGTTGATAAATTATGTGTATTGCAGGATACAACTTGAATAAATTGATCTTCACCTTTTATTAAAGTTTGATCATTTATACCTCTAGCATATGGTTTTCCAAATCCAAATTCGCTACCTTGAGCAACGAATCCAAGTGTGTTATTAGAAAATTCATCATAGTATTTAGCTTTATTGGCATGACCAAATCCTGAAGGGGTGCAATCAATAACAACTGAAGCACGTTCAATCGCTTCCTCTGTTGTATATTCTGGTTTTAAGCCAATAGCTTTAAACCCATCAAACTTATCACTATCGGTTGATAATCTTGCCCCTCTCTTAGTTAAACTTATAACTTTAGATCTGTCAGTAGTTAAAGGTGTGTTTTTATGGAAAGTAACATGATCTATTCCAAGCTGCTCTTTAAAATCACATAGCAAGCCAATTAAGGGTTCACCTATTGTTCCAGTGCCTACAACGTGAACTATTTTCTTTGACATATTAATTTCCTCCTAAATTAGATGTCATATTCAACTTTATTCATTAAATATAATAAAAGACTATCCAAATCATTATTCTCTACATGTTTAATTTGCTCATCAGCCTCAGTACCCAAAGTAAATATATCTTCGAGGGTATTTAATACATCGCTATTACCTAGGTCACTTAGGGAAAGATGTATAGAATCAATCATTTTATAAATATAATCTTTCATTGTTAATCTAGTTCCATCAAAACAATCAGTAATTGGAACATCAAAATTAAATCTCATTGATTTCCAGAATGTATCATTTAATATCTCATAATTCATATCTTCTAAATTATTATTATAAGTTACCATAGTATCATAAGAATGCACTAAAGCCTGAATTAATGCAATAAGCATTTTTGTTCTTTTTAAAGAACGCTGAACATCACATATTCTATATTCTAAAGTTCCATAATCGAGGTGTGGTCTAATTTTCCACCATATCTGTCTAGGTTTTTGTATTGAATTAGTATCTATTAATGTATTCACTAAATTATAATAAGAGTCAAAGGATTCAATTTTAACAGGAATATTAGTCCTAGGGAAGGCTCCAAACTGCATGCTTCTTGAAGACTTGAAACCTGTATTTTGTCCTTCAAAAAATGGTGAATTGCAGCTTAAAGCTAGAAGAGCTGGAATCCAACGTCTAGTTGCATTAGTAATTTTAATAGCTCGTTCTGGATCATCTACTGAAATGTGAATATGAGTTGAAAAGGTTATATTGCGTTTTGCATAAAACTTTAATTGATCTGCGACCCAATTATATGATGAATTATCAACAAATTTTTGATTAACTGCCATAGCCTTAGGATGAGTGCCACTTATGCCAATATTAAAATCATTAATTTTACCAATATCTTTTAATTCTTTTCGATTTTTTGAAAGTTCCACTATTGCTGAATCTACATTATCACAAATTGGAGTATTTGTTTCAATTTCAGATAATAATAACTCATATGAATATCTATCTTTATTAGATACAGAAGTCATTATATCATTTGCTTTATTAACAAGCTCTCCATTTTCAGGATTACAAATCATAAACTCTTCTTCAACTCCAATACTATAATTACGTTTTTGCTTAAATATTTTTTTATATTTTTCTACACTCATTTCTATATACTAATATTCTCTGTCCACTCACCATAGACTACTTTCATCGCATCAACTATTTCTCCTAAAGTAGCATATTCTAAAGAGGCTTCTATAATAGGATGCATAACATTTCCTCCATCTTGAGCAGTTTGAGTTATTTTTTTTAATAATTTATTTACCTTTTCATTATTTCTTTCTTCTTTTACTTTATTGAGCCTTTCAATTTGTTCTTTTTGAACCTCTGATCTTATTTCTAAAATTGGAATATCAACTTCTTCATTTTCTTTTATAAAAGAATTTACACCAACAATAAATCTTTCCTTTTTGTCTACTTTTGCTTGATAATCTGATGAAGCTTGAGAAATTTCACGTTGAAAATATGAGTTTTCGATAGCTTGAACAACTCCACCTTGATTATCAATTTTATCAAAGTATTCATAAGTATCTTTTTCTAATTCATCTGTAAGACTTTCAACAAACCACGAGCCACCTAATGGATCTGCTGTATTTGTAACTCCAGTTTCATAGGCTATTATTTGCTGACTCCTTAAAGCAATTTCTGCTGCTTTCTCAGATGGTAGAGCTAGAGTTTCATCCATAGAATTTGTATGAAGCGACTGAGTCCCCCCCAAAACAGCAGCTAAGGCTTGTAAAGATGTTCTTGTAATATTGTTTTCAGGTTGTTGAGCAGTCAGTGAAAATCCTGCTGTTTGGGTATGAAACCTTAACATTAATGATTTTGGATTTTTAGGATTATATCGTCTTTTCATCTCCTTAGACCAAATTCTTCTAGCTGCTCTAAATTTTGCTATCTCTTCAAAGAAGTCTAAGTGTGAATTAAAAAAGAATGAAAGTCGAGGAGCAAAATCATCCACACTCATTCCCGCTTCAATGCAACTGTCAACATAACAAAAACCGTTAGCTAATGTAAATGCTAGTTCTTGAGCTGCCGTAGATCCAGCCTCCCTTATATGATATCCACTAACTGATACTGTATTATATTTAGGAACATTTTCACAGCAATATTGGATCATATCTGTGATTATTTTTATAGATTCTTTTGGAGGATATATCCATTCTTTCTGAGCAATATATTCTTTTAAAATATCATTTTGTAGTGTTCCATTTAATTTATTTAGGTCAATATTTTTCTTCATGGCTAATGCAATATAAAACCCAAAAATAATAATTGCAGGCCCATTAATAGTCATAGATACACTAACTTTTGATAAATCAATCCCATTAAATAATACTTCCATATCTTTTAATGATGAAATATTTACACCACAATGGCCCACCTCTCCATCTGAGATTGGATGGTCGGCATCGTAACCCATTAATGTTGGCATGTCAAATGCCGTAGATAGACCTGTCTGTCCATTATCTAATAAAAATTTAAATCTCTTATTTGTTTCTTCCGGAGCACCAAAACCAGAGAATTGCCTCATTGTCCATAATTTCCCTCTATACATATTAGCATGTATACCTCTTGTATATGGATACGAACCAGGATATTCTATTTCTTCTGAAATGACTTTATCTGAATAAATAGGATCAATTTTTCTACCTGAGGCTGTATCAAATGAATATTCTCTAAATTTTGAATTTTTATATGATTTTAACCATTTTTCTTTTTTATCTGTCATTGAATATTATTTCTTATATAATTAATTAAAGAATCATCATCTAATTCTGCTATTTTTAGCAACTCTGTTCTAGTTCCATGCTCTATAAAGTTATCTTTAATACCCTTATTGAAAACTTTAACAGTTTTATTTTTTTCAGAAATATATTGCAAAACTGAAGAACCAAAACCTCCTATTAAACTTCCTTCTTCAAAAGTGAAAAAATATTGATGATCTTTAATTAGGTTATCTATCATTTTTGTATCTATAGGCTTTATAAATCTTGAATTTACAACAGTGACCTCAGTTCCTAAAAATTGTGAAACTTTATCTTTTATTCTAATGCATGGATCAACCATACTTCCTGTTGCTAATAACGCTACTTTTGAGCCTTTGACCAATTTCTCCCATTGACCTATTTCTATACAATTTTGTGAAGCGCTCATATCGTATGATGCGCATTTACCTTTTGGGTATCTAATTGCAAATGCTTTACCAGACAAAATTCCTGTATAAATTAAGTTAGAAAGTTCATTCCCATCTTTGGGTGCTGATATTACTATATTGGGTAATGAATTTAGCATAGAAATATCAAATACACCATGATGAGTTGGACCATCTGGTCCTACAAGTCCTGCTCTATCCATACAGAATACAGCTGGTAAGCCTTGAAGTAAAATATCATGCATAATTTGATCGTAGGCTCTTTGCATAAACGTTGAATAAATTGTAATAACTGGTACTACACCTTCAGTTGATAAACCAGAAGCATATGAAACTGCATGTGATTCTGCAATCCCAACATCTATATACTTATCTGGATATTTTTCACAAAATTCTTTTATACCAGTACCAATATCCATAGCAGCTGTAATACATTTAAAATTATTATTATTAGGATTTGCTTTAATTAAAGATTTACCTACTATTTCTGAATAGGATACCCCAATACTATTATCTTTTTTGATTCCTGAAAGACTGTAATACTTTATTGAATCTTTTTCAGCTTTTGTTGATTTTATTCCCTTTTTTGTAAAAACATGCAATAAAACTGGAGTTTTGATTTCTTTAACACTATTAAATACTTTTACCATTTCATCAATATCATGGCCATCAATTGGTCCAATATATCTTATGCCTAGCTCTTCGAACAAAATACCAGGAGTTAAGAAGCCTTTAATACCTTCTTCGGATTTCTTTAAAAATTTTCTTATTGTTTCAGATACAACTGGAATTTTTCCGCTTATATCCCATATATCTGATCTAATTTTATTGTAAGTAGGGTTGGTTATAATTTTACTTAAATACTTAGAAAGAGCACCAACGCTAGCAGATATTGATTTAGAATTATCATTGAGAATTATTGTTTGTTGAGTTCTATGAAAGCCTAGATTGTTCATAGCCTCGTAGGCCATACCACCTGTCATTGCTCCATCTCCGATAATTGAAACTACATTAAAATCTTTATTATTGTGATCTCTTGCATGAGCAATCCCCAAAGCTGAAGAAATTGAAGTTGTTGAGTGGCCAGCGCCAATCGCATCATGAACAGACTCGCTTCGTTTTAAAAAACCACTTATTCCATCTTTTTGTCTTAATGTTTTAAAGTTATCTCTTCGACCTGTTAAAATTTTATGAGCATATGCTTGATGCCCAACATCCCATACTAATTTATCGTTTGGCGAGTCATAGCAATGATGAAGAGCAACAGTCAAGTCTACAACTCCAAGAGGAGAGGAATAATGACCACCATGCTCTTCAATTGTATCTATGATTAATTCAGATACCTCATTAGATACAATTTGCAATTCTTCAATTGATAGATTTTTTAAATCTTTGGGTGAATTAATTTTCTCTAACATGATTCTATCATACCTATAAAATATTTATGAATTCTGACATCATTTGAAAGTTCTGGATGAAAAGTTGTACCAAGAAGATTATCTTGTCTTACCATTACAGGACTATTATTGATTGATGAAAGAATATCGACGCTCGAAGATACTTTATTAATCTTTGGCGCTCTTATAAATATTCCTTTAAATGTGCTATCAAATTCTTTTATTTTAAGATTTGAGATAAAAGAATTAATCTGCCGACCCCAAGCATTTCTTTTAATAGTTATATCAAGCTTTTCAAATGATTTAACTATTTTATTTTTCTCAATAATCTTGGAAAGAAGAATAAGTCCTGCACATGTTCCATAAACAGGATATTTTCTAATAAATTTTTCCAGGGGTTCATAAAGTGATTGCTTAATAATAAGTTTTGATAAAACAGTCGATTCTCCACCAGGTATTATTAAACCATGCAAATTCAATAAATCATCTTTATATCTTACATTAACTGGATTTACACCAATTTTTTTTAAAAGATGCATGTGTTTTAAAAAAGCACCTTGAAGTGATAGAACGCCAATATTCAATTACCAACCTCTATTTTGAAGTAATTCTTCTTCAGGGATTTGTGATATTTCTAAGCCTTCCATTGCTTCTTTTAAATCCATGGATATTTCAACTAATTTTTTTGGATCATCGTAATAAGTAGTTGCTTCAACGACTGCTTTAGCTCTGTTCTTAGGGTCTGAAGACTTAAATATACCTGAGCCAACAAAAACTGATTCCGCCCCTAGATGCATCATTAATGCTGCATCTGCAGGCGTTGCTATTCCCCCAGCACTAAAGTTAGGAACTGGCAGAGACTGGTCTTTCGCAACTTGATTTACCAATTCAAAAGGAACATGAACTTGTTCTGAATATTGTTTCAGTTGATCTTCATTATAGTTTGCTAGTTCAGCAATAGTGCCAGTTATGCTTTTCATATGAGTAACCGCCTCAACGATATTTCCAGATCCAGCTTCACCTTTTGTTCGCATCATAGCTGCACCTTCATTGACTCTCCTTAAAGCTTCACCTAAGTTTCTTGCTCCACAGACAAAAGGTACATTAAAATCATTTTTATAAATATGATGTTCATTGTCAGCTGGAGTTAGGACTTCACTCTCATCTATAAAATCAACCTCTAAAGCCTCTAAAATCTTAGCTTCAAGTACATGACCAATTCTAACCTTAGCCATAACTGGGATTGATACAGTTTGCTGAATTTCTTTAATCATTTTTAAATTTGACATTCTTGCAACGCCACCATCTGCTCTAATATCAGCTGGAATTCTCTCCAAAGCCATTACTGCTACTGCACCAGCATTCTCAGCGATTTTTGCCTGTTCTGCATCTGTTACATCCATTATAACACCGCCTTTAAGCATTTCTGCTAAACCCACTTTTAATTCAAAACTATTTTTCTTCATTAATTTAACGTTTCCTTTATTTCATTTATTCTATTCTCAACACCTTTAATTAAATAATCTGGAGTAGATGCACCAGCACTAATTCCAACTGACTTAATGTTTTCAAACCATTCAATTTTAAGATCAGAAGCACAAGTAACTTGAAAAGTATTTTCATTTCTTTGCTTAGCTAACTCTGTTAATCTCTTAGAGTTTGCACTTGTGAATGATCCAATTATTATCATTAAATCAGATGTTTTAGCTAAATCTTTTATTTGTTCATGATTCCTCTTGGTGGGGAAGCAAATTGTATTAATAAATCTAATATCAACAATTCTCACCATTAGAGCATTTATTATCTCTTGGACATTTTCAATCATCTGTGTTGATTGAGATACAACTCCAATCTTCCTAGTTCGTTTCAGCAAAGAAACTTCTTCTTTCGTAGATATAATTGTTGGATTTTTAACTTGATCAGCAATTGCCATAACTTCATCATGACCATGGTCTCCAATAATAACAATCTTACGACCTTCATCTTCAAGCATCTTTACCTCACGATGAATTTCATGTACAAGCGGGCAGGTTGCATCAATTATATTTAAATTCTTTTTCTTTGCGTTTTTCCACGTATCTTGAATTGTTCCGTGAGCTCTTAAAAGAACGGGTTTATCTTTTGGGATATCATCCAATTTATCTACAACTTTTGCTCCAGCTTCTTCCAAATCCTTTACAACGTTTTCATTATGAACAATATCTCCAAGCATATATACTTCACCATGTTTCTCTGCGGCATCATAGGCAAGATTGACAGCATCTCTTACACCAAAACAATAACCTGAACTTTTAGCAATAGTAATTTTCATTTTATTATTTTTGGCAATGTTATACCAACCTGTTTTAAATATTTACCACTTTTATCTTTATAAGAAACTTCACAATCTTCATCTGATTCAAAAAATAAAACTTGGCATAATCCCTCATTTGAATAAATTTTTGCTGGTAAGGGGGTTGTATTAGAAATTTCTAGAGTCACATAACCTTCCCACTCAGGTTCAAATGGGGTAACATTGACAATGATACCACATCTAGCATAAGTTGATTTTCCTACACAAATAGTAAGTATTTTTCGAGGGATTTTAAAGTATTCAACACTTCTTGCTAAAGCAAAACTATTTGGAGGTACAATGCATACATCGCCTTTAAAATCAACAAATGAATTTGCATCAAAGTTTTTTGGATCAATAATACTGTTATTTACATTAGTAAATATTTTGTATTCATCTGCAACTCTTATATCATAACCATAAGAAGAGACTCCATATGATATAGTGCCAGTCTTAATCTGTTCATCGGTAAAAGGTGATATCATATCATGATCCGAGGACATCTTTTTTATCCACTTATCGCTTTTAATTGCCATTATTTATTTTCCTATTGCATTCTCTTAATATTTTTTCAATTGAACTATCTAAATCATTTTTTTTGATTTTACATCCTGCGGCATAGTAATGACCACCGCCACCAAAAAGACCTGCTATATCATTTATTGAATATTTGCCATCAGATCTAAAACTTATCTTATACTCATTATCTCTTTCGGTTATACAGAATGCAATTTCAACGCCTTGAATTCCTCTTATAAATTCACTGAAACCATCTGAAGCTGTATGATTCGAATTTGTTTTAGTAAACATTGATTGTGATATTACTGCGTAAGCAACTTCCCCATTGTAAAACATTTTAATATTATCAATTAATTCTGCCTTTAATTTAATTTTAGATAGACTGATATTTTCATAAATATTTGAAAAAACATCATTTGGATTAATTTTAGACTTCAATAGATGTGCTGCCATTAGGTGAGACTCGCTTGTTACTGACGAATATCTAAAAGATCCAGTATCATTTACTAGCCCAGAATACAGCGCAAGAGCCATTTCATCTTCTAGAGGCTTTTCTGAAAGACCTAAGCTATTAAGATATTTCCAAATCATATAGGTAGTAGATGGTGATTTGGTATCAACAATTGATAGTTCATACATTGAGTCATCTCTAAGGTGGTGATGATCAATATTCACAGCTCTTATATTTTTATCAATAACAATATCACCAATTTTACCAATTCTAGTAAAATCACCTAAATCAAAAACGATTAAAAGATCTGATTCTTCCACTATATGTTCATAATCTTTAGAAAATATATTTATATAATTATTTTTATCTAAAAATTTATATTTATTTGGAGTATCAGATATATTTAATATTGTAACATCTTTATTAATACTTTTCAAATAAAGATAAAAAGCTACCTCTGAACCCAACCCATCTCCATCAGGATCAATATGCGTGGATAAAATAATTTTATGGGACTTACTTATAAGATCTGATAATTGATTCCAATAGTCCATTTTACTTTCCTTTAGGGATAACTAGCACAGGGCAGCTGGCTTTATTGATAACTTTTTGAGCAGTGCTACCAAGGATCAAATCAGTAAAACTATCTTTCCCATTAGTACCCATTACAATTAAGTCAGAATTTATTTCATCAGAGATTTTTATAATTATTTCTGATGGTTTACCTTCTCTAAGAAGATAATCACAATTAATATCATCAGCCTCTAAATTATGTACAAGATTTTTCATGTCTTTTTTTGCATCAATAGCAATTTTTCTAAATTCATCTGATAAAACAGAAATACTTAATCTGGACATCACCATTTCTTTCTTATTTAGAAATTCTTCATGAATATTTAAAAGAGTAATATTTGAATTAAACTGATGAGCAATATGTATAGCTTTTCTTAGAGCCATTTTTGATCGTGGTTGCATATCAATTGGACATAATATATTTTTAAACATATTGCTAACTCCTAAACTAAGAAAATAATACTATACGTCATAAAAGTTAAACCTAAAATAATAAATGACCAAGCCATGAAACCAAAGAAACTAGGCATTTTCACTCCATTCTCTTCAGCTATGGCTCTAACCATAAAATTAGGTGCATTTCCTATATATGTAAATGCTCCCATAAATACTGCACCACTAGAAATTGCAAGTAAAGTTGAACTTAATTTGTTCATCAGAATATCAGGATTTCCGCCTGCTACATCAAAAAATACTAGGTATGTTGGAGCATTATCTAAAAAAGCTGATAATAAACCAGTAACCCAAAAGTACATCATATCATTATGACATAAATCTTTAATCCATTGCAAAGCTCCCCCATCCTGTGACAAAATACTTAGAACTGGTATAATTGTTATAAATATACCAATAAATAGCTTAGCTACCTCAGTAATAGGAAACCAAGTGAATCCATTCTGAGATCTTACTTCTGAAGGGGTGAATTTGACACTCAAGAAAGTAACAATTAATAAAAGAATGTCTCTAACAATATTCTGAAGCTCCATATAAACATGTCCATAAATATGTACTGGATATTGAGGGTTCCAGAATCCACTTAATAGGACAGAAAAAATAACAGCAAGTAGAAACAAAAAATTAATTTTTCCAGTCACTTCTATAGTTTTTAAATCTGTAGTCTCTTCTGTTTTTTTTGTTTCTTTTTTATAATAATGTGAATCGATAAAATAAAATAATGTTAGTAGAATTAAAGAGACATAAAGCATTGGTAAGAACATATATTTTGTTGTCCAGAAAAAATCAATACCTTTTAAAAAACCAAGAAATAGAGGAGGATCACCTAATGGGGTCAATGAACCACCAATATTTGCTACTAAAAATATAAAAAATACAATTATATGGACCTTATTAACTCTCCACTTATTAGCTCTTAATAAAGGTCTAATCAAAAGCATTGCCGCGCCTGTTGTACCCATCCATGATGCTAAAAATGTTCCCAATCCTAAAAGCATTAAATTTAATTTTGGAGTACCTACCAAACTACCTTTCAAACAGATTCCCCCTGATACAGTAAATAAAGCTAACAACAAGAAAATGAAAGGGATATACTCAAATGTCAATGTATGTAGCAAAACTTCAAACACAACACTAAAACTATGAACTAACAAATAAAAAGGAATAATAAAAGAAAGTGCCCAGAATAATGAAATTTTACCAAAATTATGTTCCCAAAAATGATGATTTATTAAGGGAATTATCGCTATAGATAATAAAATACCAAGAAAAGGGATAGCATGAAGAAGGCTGAATATGGGATTTTGATGATCTCCTCCAGCAGCAAAAAGAGAATTAATAAATAATAATATAATAATTTTTTTCATATGTAATATTTCTTTGATTTAATACATAATTAATTTAAAATTAATTATGGAATTATTTTTCACTTTTATTGTTATTGGTGCATCTTTTTTTCTTCTTAGCCTAGGAAGTCTTTTTTTCAACAACACGATTAAGGGATCTTGCGGAGGTGAAGATAAATCTTGCTCATGTACAGCTATAGAAAAGAAAATCTGTAAATTTTCATCTCCAATTAGCGAACAAAACTCTTAAACCCTTCACTATATAAACTCTCATTTTCCTTTGTGATGTAAAAAACCTCAGTACCTTCAATTTTATCGATAAGAGTAAGGCCGTCTTTAATGCTCATAATTATTAGTGACGTTGCTAAAGCATCAGCATCTATACATTGATCAGAAATCACAGTTACGCTTAAAATATTATTATCTATTGGGTATCCTGTTATAGGTGAAATAATATGACTATAAGATTTACCTTCATGTGTAAAAAAATTCCTATAATTTCCAGATGTTGCAATAGTTTTGTTTGTTAGCAAAAGATTTAATGTAGATGAAATATTATTTAATGAAGGGTTTTGGACTCCAATGCTCCATTTTTTATTTTCCGAATTATAGCCAGATAAAGATAATTCGCCACCGATTTCAACCATAAAATTATAGATTTGGTTTTGCTTTAGAAATATAGCGATCTTATCTACAGCATAACCTTTTGCTATAGCTGAGAAATCTAAGCTTACATTATCTATCTTATATAGATAGTCATCCCTAAGTTCTATATTATTAATTCCAATACTTCTTACTGAGCTTTTAATTGAACTAGAATCAGGAATACTCGTTCTATTATTACTATTTTCGAATCCCCATAAGTCAATTAGAGGCTTAATTGTTACTTCAAATATTCCATTTGTCAATGAATGATAATACTGAGCTTTATTAAACACATCGATAAAGTCTAATTTTACATTTAGACTATCTCCAATTTCTAGGTTATTAAAGCTACTAATACAACTATTATCAATATATGTTGACATTTGACTATTTATGTCTTCCAAAATATTATCGATAGAATTGTGTATATAAATAGAGTCTACATTTTCTTCCACTAACTTAATTGAGTATGTAGTACCCATAGTTTGTCCAGAAATAGTTAATTTCTTTTTCTTATCAGCACAAGAAAGTAAAATCAAAAATAAGAAGAGATATATTTTATATTTTCTCAAATAGTATCAAAAAGAATGTAAAACAGAAGTATTGAAAAAAGATTAACCACCAAAATCATCAAAATCAATCATATCATCTTCAACACCCAAATCATGCAACATTCCTGTTACAGCAGAGTTCATCATTGGTGGGCCACACATGTAATACTCAATTTCTGTAGGATCGTCATGCTCTGCTAAATAATTTTCAAGGACAACTTGATGAATAAAGCCAGTATAGCCAGTCCAATTATCTACTTCTAGGGGGTCAGATAAAGCTACATTGTATGAAAAATTGGGGAACTCTTCAGCTATCTTTTTGAAGTGGCTATCATAAAACATTTCCCTAAGAGACCTAGCTCCATACCAATAAGAAACTTTCCTACCAGTCTTTAATGTATGAAATAAATGGAAAAGGTGTGATCTTAATGGAGCCATACCAGCTCCACCACCTATATATACCATCTCTCTTTCAGTATCCTTAATAAAAAACTCTCCATATGGACCTGATATGGTTACCTTGTCACCTGCTTTTAAATTATAAATATATGATGAAGCAACCCCTGGAGGCGCATCCCACTTTTGAGGTGGCGGATGAGCAATTCTTACATTTAGCATTACAATATTTCCTTCAGCAGGATGATTAGCCATAGAATAAGCTCTAAAAACACCATCTTCGTTATTTTCGGCTACTAGATCCCACATCTTAAATTTATCCCAATCTTCTCTATATTCATTTTCAACATCAAATTCAGAATACTGGAGCTTGTATTTAGGAATATCTATTTGGATATAACCACCAGATTCGAAATTTATAGTTTCTCCTTTAGGGAGTTCAACTACTAGTTCTTTAATAAAAGTTGCAACACTTCTATTAGACTTTACCGTACATTCCCATTTTTGAATACTAAAAATTTCGTCTGGGATTTGCACATCCATATCATTCCTAACTTTTACCTGACAAGCTAAGCGCCAATTATCCTTTGCCTCAGACCTAGAAATATGAGTGAGTTCCGTAGGAAGTATATCACCACCACCTTCGTGAACTTGACATTTACACATTGCGCAGGTACCACCTCCACCGCATGCTGAGGGAAGAAATATATCTTGAGCTGAAAGAGCAGATAGCAAAGTACCACCAGGTTTTACCGTAGGAGATTTATCCTCATCCTTATTTAGAATAATTTTGACATCACCCTGTGGAACCAGCTTCCTTTCAGCTATCAGTATTATAGAAACCAGTATTAAAATTAAAGTGAGTACTACGGCTATACTTGCAAAAACTATCATAGTTGAATACCCGAAAATGCTAAATATGCCATTGAAATTAAACCAGTAAGTATCATAGTTATACCCAATCCTTTCAAGCCATCTGGGATATTAGAATATTTCAATTTAAATCGAATTGCTGCCATCGATACTATTGCAAGAGCAAATCCACTACCAGAACTAACACCAAATACAACAGATTCACCAAACGTATAAGCTCTTTCATTCATAAACAATGAAGCTCCTAAAATAGAGCAATTAACAGTAATTAATGGCAAGAAAATTCCTAATGATGTATAAAGAGAAGCACTGAATTTTTCAATTATCATTTCAACAAGCTGCACTAATGCTGCAATAGTGGCTATAAACATAATTAAATGAAGAAAGCTTAAATCTACATTTTCCATTCCTTTGATTCCTGTCCAAGTTAAAGCCCCTTCCTTGAGCAAAAAATTGTTAATACACCAATTAAGAGGTACAGTAATCCCACATACAAAAACAACAGCTTTCCCCATTCCAATGGAAGTTTCAATTTTCTTGGATACTGCAAGAAAAGAACACATCCCAAGAAAATATGCCAGTATCATATTTTCAATAAAAATAGATTTTGTAGCTAAACTAAGATAATGTTGTAGTAATTCCATTATTCTTCAACAAAACCTGTATAAGTTCTTTGTGCCCATATTAAGAGGCCTAATACAATGAAAGCTCCAGGAGCAAGTAACATTAATCCATTATTCATATACCACCCTCCATTTTCAAGATAAAAAGACATTGGGATAAGCTGATATCCATACATTTGACCAGTTCCTAAAATTTCTCTAACTATTGATACAATAATGAGAATTGTTCCATATCCTATACCATTACCAATTCCATCCAAGATTGAATCTCTTGGGGTATTACTCATAGCAAATGCATCGGCTCTTCCCATGACAATGCAGTTTGTAATAATCAAGCCAACAAAAACTGAGAGCTGTTTACTTACATCGTACAAATAAGCTTGTAGGACTTGGTCAACAAGAATTACTAATGTTGCTATAACTACAAGTTGAACAATTATTCTTACATTCATTGGAATATGTTTTCTCAATAATGAAATCGTCAAATTTGAAAAAGTTAATACAAAAGTCAAAGCTACAGCCATCACTAAAGCCATTTCTAACTTAACAGTTACTGCCAAAGCAGAACATACTCCCAACACTTGTTTAGTAATTGGATTATTGTCAATTAGTGGATCAGATAATATTTTATTTGCCATATATATTCCTTAAAAAAGTTTCATATCTAGCTAAATCTCTGTATAAAAAATCAGTTACGCCTTGAGAGGTAATTGTTGCACCAGTTATTCCATCAACAGAATGTGACCATTCTGATTCAGGAAGTGCATTAATTTTTCCTTTGGCAACTTTTACTGAAACTAACTCGTTGTTATTGAAAATTTGTTTACCTACAAAATTATCTTGAAACCATTTTTTATCAACTTCTCCACCAAGTCCTGGGGTTTCTTTATGCTTATAAAAAGTTATGCCTTGTACCGTATTTGCATCAGAACCAAGTGAAATAAATCCAAACAATGTAGACCACAATCCCTTTCCAGATATTGGAATTATATAAGCATTTTTTTCACTATGAAAAAATAAGGGTAAGAATTTTCTAACAGAAGTATCATTATCTTTGTTCTCTATTAGATTAAATTTTATTTTATCTTTCTTTTCAACAAAGTAAGTAAGTCCATTTTTCTTATCTTCAACTCCAATAAGATTTTCCCAAGTAGCATCGAAGACCTCTCGGTTACTAGAATCTAAAATAATTTCTTGGACATTTGATTCATAATTATCAATAATTTCGCTTTTACTCATACTGCTTATATTATAACCAGCACTTTTTACAATATTTCTTTTTATATCAAATTTGACATTTTCATCAGTTAAAACTTTTAATGCTGAGTACGAATAGGACAAAAGTAAACTTGAAATTAAAGTTACTACTGTCATAAAAGTATATGTTTTCAAGTTATTTGCCATATCTCAACTTTCTTCTTTTTACATTAGCTTCAAGGACATAATAATCAAAAAGGGGTGCAAAAGCATTAGCGAATAAGATTGCTAACATCATTCCCTCAGGATAAGCAGGATTGATAGCTCTTATTATTACGCACATAACACCAACCAATATCCCATAGTACCACATACCTTTTTTTGTGTGAGCACTTGAAACAGGATCTGTGGCCATAAAAACCATCCCAAATGCAAAACTACCCATAACAAAATGATAATGAGGAGGTATATAAAGCATCGGATTCGTACTTCCAATCAATTGACCAAACTGATTAAGTATCAGTGTCATAAACATCATGCCAATCATAACTCCAGACATAGTTCTCCATGAACCAATTCCTGTGATTATTAAAAATATAGCACCAATTAAAACACATAAAGTGGATGTTTCGCCAATAGAACCAGGTATGAAACCAAGAAACATTTCCATCCAAGAATAGTCCCCAAGTAAAGTGTAAGGATCATTTCCAGAACTAGAAGCAACCTTTAGGAGTGGTGTAGCTCCTGACATTCCCTCAAGAGCCCATACTTTGTCACCAGACATTGTTGTTGGATAAGCAAAAAAGACAAAAGCTCTTGCAGTTAATGCTGGGTTAAAAATATTAAAACCAGTTCCGCCAAAAATTTCTTTACCAATTATGATACCAAAAAGTGTCGCAATGGCTAGCATCCATAAGGGCAAAGTTGGTGGCATCGTTAATGGTATAAGCATACCAGTAACTAAAAAACCTTCATTAATTTCATGTTTTCTAATAACTGCAAAAATCCCTTCGCATAGTCCTCCGACAGTAAATACTACCGCATACATTGGTACTACTGCTATTGCTCCAGATAAAAATAATTCAAAAAAAGATTTTTCAGAAGCAAGGGCACCCGCTCCTTGTAGTCCAACATTATAAATTCCAAATAATAAACAAGGAAGCAAGGCAATAACTACAAATATCATTGATCTTTTAACATCTACGTGATCCCTGACAAAAGGACCATTTGATGCAGTTTCTGAAGGCACATAAAGAATTGTATCTATTGCGTCATATAATGGATATAATTTTTCAAGTTTTCCACCTTCATGGAAATTTTCTCCAACCTTATCAAGTATATTTCTTAAAAATTTCACTATCCTTCCCTCTCTATAAATTCTAAACCTTCTTTGACAATCTTAGAAACTTCCACTTTTGATTGACATGCATATGCACATAGAGCAAAATCTTCATGGTCACACTCATATATACCATACTTTTCCATATCCTCAATGTCTCTAGCTATGATACTTTTTACAATGAAGTCTGGCATCAAATCCATAGGCAACATTGCTTCCCATCGTCCAAATGGTATTATTGCCCTTCTGCTTCCATTTATTCTAGTATCCATATGAATTGGGCTTTTATTAAAAATCGATGAAAGAAATGTTCTTGATAAAGAGTATTTTTTAAGACCTGGTAATATCCATCCTAGGAAATCTCTTTTTTTGACATGATTAACTACAGACAATGTCTCATGATAGAAACTTATTGGCATATTTGTTTCTTTACGGACTCCCGATAGTACATCTCCAGATATATATATACATTGGTCGTCTTCTTCTATATCTTTCAAAATATCTTCAATCAATGTGCCTTTTCTTATTTTGTAATAAGCAGGTTTGGAAACATGAGAACCTCCAACTGAAATACATTTATCAACCGGATAAACACCTTCGTTGAAAAATTTACCTAAATCGTTTAAATCCTGAAGTGAAATATACCAAACAGTATCATCTCTACTAGATATTGGATCGACATGATGTATGTGAATACCTGTATTTCCAGCTGGATGAGGTCCTGAAAATTCATGCTGAACAAAGTTATCAATTCCATTAAAAATCGAGTAATCTTTGTTTTTCTCAGTAACAATATTTACATCTCCAGATGTTAAAATATTTAAAACTTCAATACCTTTACTTAGTCCAGAGCAATCATCCGAAAGTACAAATTCCATATCCATCGAAAAAGGGGCAGTTGGCATTGCTGAAATAAAAATAGATTTTGGTGTATCTTTAGGGTTTGCAATTTTCGAAAAAGGCCTTTGTCTTAAAAAAGGCCAAAGACCATGTTTAAGCATTGTATTAATAATTGAATCTCGGTCTAATTTTTGAGAGGTTATATCTTCTTTAATATATGAATAATCATTATTTTCATTTGATATTTGAATATATTCTAGTTTTCTTCGAGCCCCTAAATTAACTTCTTCTATTATACCTGATGCCGGAGAGCAGAAGAAAACATCAGGATTATTTTTATCAAAAAATAACTTATCTCCGATTGATACGTTGTCACCTTGCTTAATTAGCAACTTAGGCTTTATACCATTGAAGTCATCAGGAACTATTTTTATTGTTTTTGGGGCATCTAATTTATTTAGACTCTTTTCTGGTGAACCAGCCAATACTAAATTGTGCCCTTTAGTAATGTGAATTGTAGCCATTATTTATCTATTAATTCTTTTTTTCTTTCCAAAGTTCTATTTTTACCTTCTTTATATCTTCTAATCTCTACATCGGTCTCAGGAATAATATCTGGAACTTCTGTAGGTTTACCAGCTTCATCCAAAGAAACAAAGGTTAAATATGCAGATGCAGTATGCCTAGTTTCACCCGAGAATGGATTTTCTGATTCAATTTTAACGCCAACTTCCATAGAACTGTTAGCAACGTAATTTACAGATGATTTAAGTATTAAAATAAAGCCTTTTTTTGCTGGAGCTAAAAAATTCATATTATCTACAGAGGCAGTAACAACATGTGTTCTGGCGTGTTTGTAAGCAGACATGGCTGCGCATATATCCATAAGATGCATGACTCTCCCGCCTAATACGTTGCCTAGATTATTTGTATCATTAGGCAAAACAAGCTCGTGCATGGTTACTTGAGAGGTTCTAACAGTATTTGAGTTCTTACTCATTGTAAATTTATCCTGATTAAGTTGTATATAATTATAATATATACAGGTATAAAATTAAGACTAAAATTAATCTTATAACAACAAAACTAAATAATTATATTTATTTTTTTGTTAAATGAAAAAAATTCCTATCTAATAAATATTTAACAATTGCAAAGGAAGTACCAAGCATAGTTGCAACCAATAAATACATAGAGCTCTCATTCATGTGTGAAGAAATAAGTTGAGTGACAGCATACATATCATATCCTAGTGTCTCATATGGTACTATTTTTGACATCATATTATAAAACCAACCATAATAATAGAGAGGGTTAATATTGGGAAAAACAAAAATAGATGCAAAATTAAAAAGTGAGAGCACAATAATTAGTACTTCAAAAAGATAAGAATATTTACTTAATCCAATAAAGGTTGGTATAGGTTGCCTATCACCATAAAAGATTAAAAGAATTAGTCTTACCATGTAAAAATTTGTTATAAAGATTGAAATAAAAATAAATAATGGAATGATGAATGTAAGTTCTCCAAAATTTCGATGGTAGGAAATTACTCCTGCAAGAATAGACTTTTGGGATAAAAATCCTAAAAGTAGAGGAAAACCACAGATTGACATGACGGAGACTAATATAATAGCAAATGTGATTGGAGATTTACTTTTTTGTTGCTGAATGCTAATTATATTTTGATTTTTTTTAATCCCTTTTATCGAAGTTGCAAAAGATAATGAAATACATGATAAGAAAGTTATAAACGTTACTAAATGAAGGAATCCAGCAAAAAAAGAGCCTACTCCAATTGCGCAAATTATATAGCCAACCTGACTAATACTACAATAAGATAGAATTTTAACTAAATGATATTGCCTTAAGGCAATAAATGAACCAAAAAGAGCTATCATAGCTCCAGTCAAAGCCAGAACATGTAAAACTTCTTCAGTTAAAAAAGGAAAGAAGCGAATTAATAAATATGTCATAGGTACCAGTGTAGAAATAGAATAAAATAACTCACTAGGCGAAACAGCTGATTTTATTTCATCTGGAATATAATAATATATAATCAATTTAATTGTTCTATACATTAAGCCCAAAACAATCAAGAGTCCAGAAGCGATCATTAGATTATTATTTATTGTTGAAAATTGTAATGTACTAAATGAAAATGTTCCAGCTTTGAAATAAAGGATCATGATTCCAAAAGATATGGCAAGATCAGATATTTTATCATTTAGAAATACTTTTTTAAATGAATCTATAATTAGATTTTTATCATTTGAAAAATTAATTAACAAGAACGAGCTAAAAGACACAATTTTCCAAAATATAAATGTGAAAAATAAATTATTTGAAATAATGATACCATTAATTGAGAATACAAATAATCCCAAATAAGAAAAGTATATTGATAATCTACTTTTATCGTTAATGGATTCAAAGAAGTGTAAATGAAATATAAAGGAGATGAAATTTATAATCCATAACATAAAAACTGAAAGCTTATCAAAACTTAAGCCAAATCCAATGTGAAAATCTGATATCGAGATAAATGGAAATTCAATTAATCTCAACCCGTTATAAATATTCCAATCTAAAAAACTCCAATTTGCATCATTATAAAATGTATAGAAATTAATAGTTGCAATAATCAGAGAGAACAAAAGTATTAGTAGCGAAACATATCCAATAATATTTTTCAAACTATTGGGTAATAGAGCATTCAATAAGAACGAAAGAAAAGGCATGAAAAATATTATAAAAATATATATTAAAGCGTTTTCCATTTTAGGGGCAATTATTTTTAAAAAATAAATAGAAAATACAAATACAGATATTGCAATACCTGGGTATCATTATAAGTTAATTTACGCAAAGATTACTTTGATAAGAGCTCAATAAAAAAATAAAAAAAAGAAATCTTCCTACAAGTAGAGACTAGATTAATCAAAAATTTCTAACTTAATGTCACCAGAATCAAAACCAAGAGCTTTTATATTCTTCCTAGCATCTAAAATCATATTTCTCCAACCACAGATATAAAAAAGAGGATTTTTTAAATTATCATTTTTAACAATCTTTTCATAATGCTCATGCACATAACCCTCTGCTCCATCCCAATTTTCTCTTGAAAGAACAGGTGTATAGCTGAAGTTAGGAATATCATCTATAAGTGCCTTCATTTCATTAAAAAACAATAAATCTTCTTGTGTTCTCGTTCCAAATATTAAGTATATACGTTTTGCAAATTTTTGAGTTATCTGCATTTCATCTAGAAAGCTTTTAAAAGGTGCTAAGCCAGTTCCAGTACATATAAATAAAAAATCTCGATCCAAATCTTCAGGCATTACAAAATGACCAACCGGACCTTTAACTTCTATCTTCTCACCTGGCTCAACATCACTAAACAAGATTGTTGTTAATTGTCCACCTTCAACTTTTACAATTATTAACTCAAGAGATTTTTTGTTTTTTGAAAAAGATGCTATTGAATAACTTCTTTGAATTCCTCTCAACTTAATAGTTATAAACTGACCAGATATAAATTCAAAATCTTCTTCAAACTCAATAGTGAATTTCCATGTTTGTGGGGTTAGTTTATCTATTGCTTGTATATTTGCATCTAGCCATTTTGATCTTTTTGGTCGCATTATTAATTCCTATTATTATAGTTTGATTTAGTTAAGATACCTGTGTCGCAATGCTGAATTTACTCTTATTACTTTTCATCAGGCAAGTTCTAATTCATTCATTTTCTATTTTTTTTATAATTAATAACATTTGATTCGTATTACTTTTAAATATTAATTAAAGCTATTTATTTAATATTTATAAAAATGTCAAATACAATACTATCATTTAAAAATATATCTAAGAGCTATTCAAATATTGAGGCTCTTCAACAAATATCATTTGATATACCTGCCAATTCAATATTTGGGATTCTTGGCGCTAACGGAAGTGGCAAATCTACATTTATGAAAATTCTTCCAGGATTAATCCAAGATTGGTCAGGAGAAATTTTTCATAATGGAAAATTTGTTGAGAAAAATAATATAAAGCTTAGAGATAAGTTTGGCTATTTAATTGAAGCACCGACTTTCTATGAATATTTATCTGCTCGAAAAAATCTCGAGATTTTATCCAGAATATCTCCCACTGATTCTTTAGATATTGATTATATTTTAGAACTTGTTAATCTTAAGACTAGGTCAGAGGATAAAGTATCAGGCTATTCATATGGAATGAAGCAAAGGCTAGGTATTGCCCAATGCTTAATTCATAATCCCGATATACTAATTCTTGACGAACCAAATAATGGTCTTGATCCAAATGGTATTCAAGATATGATTAAGCTAATAAAAAACTTAAGGACAGAAGGTAAAACAATATGTCTTAGTACTCATAATCTTAGAGATGTTGAAGAACTTTGCACTCACTTTACTGTGTTCCAAAGTGGCAAGAACTCTAAAACATGCTCCATGGAAAAGCAAATTAAAAATAGTAAGATGTGGCTTGTAAATACACCTGATATTGATAGTGCAATAGAAAAACTTGAAAATTCTGACGACTTTAAAATTATTAGTATTTTTAATAAAAATATTTTAATTGAATCTAAAAGAACAAAGTCTCTTGATGTGATTCATGAAATTTTATCTGGTATAGAAATTTATAAAATAAGTAAAGAGTCTAACCTAATAGGATATTTTGATGCTAGTAAAACTAATTCATAATGAATTAATTAAGGTTCTCTATAAAAGAAGAACCTATATTAGTTTTCTACTTATCACAATTCTAATTCCTGTAATTGTGTACGCAATAGATTATGGAGCTATATCGCTACAAAATAAAATTTATGGACAAATGCAAGATTCATTTATTTTTATTGGAACGATTATTAATGGAAACCTCGCTGCATACTTAATTATTGCAATATTAATAACACATATGCCATTTCTTTCTACCATTATACCATCTGAAATCATATCAGGCGAATATTCAAAAGGTACATTTAGACTTTATTTGACACGCTCAATAACACGAAGGGCAGTATTTTTCTCTAAGGTTGTGGTTGTATTTATTTATACAACAATAATGATGTTTTATTTTTTCTTCTATAGTCTTTTCATTGCCAATTTAATGCTTGGCCCTGGAGAGCTTATCGTCTTTCATAAAGGAGTTTTGTTATTATCTGAGGACGATGTTATCTGGAGATTTTTTTTAGGATGTGTATTTTCTAATCTTGTGATGCTGACTATAGCTTATCTATGTCTACTATTTTCCTCTTTTTCACAAAATAGCGTTACTCCTATTATCTCAACTATAAGTATTGTCTTTGTGGGAACTGCGATATCTTTTATACCAATTGATATATTCGAGCTAATTGACCCTTATTTATTTACTGGATACATAGATATTTTCCTGCTTGCTTTTTACTACCCTGTACCACAGGAAGTATTCATTCAATGCCTTTTAGTTTGCTTGATTTGGACATTTTTGTTTATATCTATTGGATATCTAAATTTCTCCAAAAGAGACATTGTAGAATAGATACATTCCAACTATCTCTCCTATAAATTCATTATATATATAAATATAATTTTATTTTTTACTTGCATTAAATAATCATGCTTCAATAAATTATAAGCGTGCAAAACGTGCATTATAAATATATAATAAACTTAAGGAGTTAATTATGGTTGATTTAACGAATTTTACACAATTTTCATTTTGGCTAGCAACGGCGATGATGCTTGCCTCTACCGTATTTTTCTTTGTTGAAAGATCTGATGTAAATAAGAAATGGAAAACGTCGCTTACCGTAGCAGGTTTGGTTACTGGTATTGCTTTCTGGCACTATCTTACAATGAGCAAAATAGCAGTTACTGGAGCTTCACCGGTTGCCTATAGATATGTCGACTGGTTTATCACTGTTCCTCTACAAATCGTAGAATTTTACCTGATACTTGCTGCTGTAACAATGGTAAGTTCTAAAGTATTTTGGAAGCTACTTATTGCAAGTTTAGTAATGCTAATTGGTGGTTACTGTGGTGAAACCTGCGCTGGTTGGCAAACTCAAGGTTTTGTAATCGGAATGATAGGTTGGATTGGCGTGCTTTATCTGATTTTCGTTGGTGATGCTGCAAAAGCAAATGATGCAAGCGGTAACAAAGCTGGTCAATTTGCGTTTAAAGTAATGAGATTAATTGTTCTAATTGGTTGGGCTATTTACCCTATTGGATACTGGCTCCCAGACAATCAAATGAATGTTGTTTACAATTTAGCTGATTTAGTAAACAAAACTGCATTTGGTCTAATGATTTGGGTAGCCGCTAAAATGGATTCAAAGTAGAGCTAGCTTAACTTTCTTGGGGTCCTGCTAACGTAGCAGGACCCCATCCTCCAAATAATGATTATTTCTCTACACTCTATCTTATTTATTTTTATTACCTCCCTTTCCATGCTCATGTCGTTATTCAATGGATACCTCAATGCTTATATAATAAATATTTTATGTTTTATCCTCATTATAACCATTGGTGCATCACATGGTGCGTTTGATAAATCTAAGGGAAAGAAAATACTAAATCACTTTAAGATTAGAAGGACATTTGTGTTTTATTTTCTATACATAACTACCATTTTTTCTATTATCCTATCGTGGGTGTATATTCCCCATATTTTAACTTTTCTATTTTTACTTATTTCTGTTTATCATTTTGGAGGTGAAGATCTTGAATACTATCTTTCCTATAAATCTAATTTTGCAGAAAATATTTTAAGGGGGATAATTGTTTTACTAACCCCCCTATTAATTAAAACTGAATTAACTTTATATTTATTTGATTTAGTAGGATTATCTTTCCCAACATTATCTTTTGAGTTTATTCAAAACAATTATTATTACTTAACATCTTTGCTTTTATGCTCCGTATTCTATTTCTCACTAAAAATTAAATTTTTACAAATGAAATTACTTTTTATAGCAGAGTCATTAATGATTATCTTGAGCTTCATTTATTTTAGTCCATTTGTAGCATTTACACTATATTTTTGCTTTTTGCATTCACCTCGTCACTACTACAATTCAGTTAGAGACTTAAGGAAAAATCTAGATTTCTCAAGTATAAATCAGATTAATAAAGATATCTTATCGCTTACGTTAGCAACAATATGTATGTTTATAGTTTCATTTATGTTTTTATACTACAGATATCCACTAAATGAATCAATATACATAGCAAGCATTATTGGACTCGCTTCACTCACATTCCCTCATATCATTGTAGAGTTAATTGATGACAAAATTAAACAACGTAGCTTGTGATATTTTCTAGTTATAAGTATTTCTAATGTCAGTGATTTTATTTTAAATTGATTCCCATGATACCAATAAAATTTATTCATCTGACTAGAAAAATAATAATTAGCATAACTATTTTATCGTTTTCCTTTACATCTCAGTCATATAGTGAACAGATTATTGTAAATACAAATAATCAGTTTAATTCTGTAGATGATTATCAGGTTAATATGCTAGTGGAACTTGATGTCCCTGCATTTAGAATGCCTAAAAAGAAATATAAAGTTTTCTACAAAAACCCTAATAAGATTAAGGTGAAAGCAAAAGGCTTTGGAATTCTTCCAAAAACAGGACTTTTCACCTCACCAAATGATAATTTTGATAATCTCAAGAATATAGAAATATCGAATATATTACCTGAGAAAGATAATCGAGTAATTCTAACAGGAAGCTTAATTGTTGATAGCTTAAAACTTGATATGCCAAACGAATATTCTAGAATCACTTTTGATCCAATCGTAGAGGTAACTATCGATACAACAATGTGGGTTATAGAAAATGTTACTACAAAGCTTGATACCTTAAAATTATTTCAAATCAACAACTATTATAAAATTTATGATGATAATCATTATATGCCTGAAAAATCAATTGTTGAATACTACATCAAGGATAAAAATCTATTTAACTGGATTAACAAAGATGTAAGTAATATAATCGGACAGGATCAATCCTTAATGAAAAACAATTCTACCGTTAAAGGAACTATTACAGTTTTATATAAAGACTATGAGATTAACAATGGACTTAGCGACAAGATTTTTGACTAATCTATCTCGGTGCAGACTTGATACTTAAATGAATCTGCCGTATCGAGTTTGATCCAATATCATTTTTACCAATTTATAAAATTTGGTAGCACCTGTCCTTTTTAGATTGGATATAAACCTCTCAAAATGATAAATTTTTACATGTCTATGATGAATAAAATTGCACTTTCATTTATGCCCCTTCTTCCCAAAAGTCTTGTCTACCAATTTGCAAAACGCTATGTAGCAGGAACGACAAAAGAAACAGCTTTAAATGCGATTGAAGATTTAAATAAAAAAGGATTTGTAGTCACACTTGACATCCTTGGTGAGCACACGCAAACGAGACATATTGCAACTGAGGTGACCAGTGACTACATTGATCTATACAAACAAATTCATAAACGTAAACTTAATTGTAATATTTCTCTTAAGCCCTCACATATAGGATCAGACATAAGCGAAAAGATCTATAATGATAATTTGCAAAAGGTTATAAAGATATCTGAAGAAACTGATAATTTTGTTCGAATTGACATGGAAAGCTCAAAAGCAACAGACTTTACCATAAAATCCTTTATAAATGAAAAGAATAAGGGATTTAATATTGGAACCGTATTCCAGGCATATTTACATAGAACTTTTGATGATATCGCTAATTTAGACCCTAGAAACCTCAATTTTAGGCTATGCAAAGGTATTTATAAAGAATCTGAAGATATATGTATTACAGATCGCTCTAAAATAAATGACAACTACCTAAAAATATTACGGTTTGCTTTTGAAAATGATATCTATGTTGGAATCGCAACCCATGATATCAAACTTCTTGAATCTGTCCATGAGCTTATTGGTGAGCTGAAAGTTGATTCTGATCGCTTTGAATTTCAGGTGCTCTATGGGGTGCCTATGCATGGATGGAATCAAAAGCACCTAGACAGTGGATACAAAGTAAGAGTCTATGTCCCTTTTGGAAAAGATTGGTATAAATATTCAATAAGACGCCTCAAAGAAAATCCTGATATCGCTGGATACATCATAAAGAATTTATTCTCTAAATAAAAAGGGGCCCGCGAATAGAGCCCCTTTAAGGAGAAAAACAATATCTTGTAATATCATTTTTCGTGTCTAGTAAGATTTAATTAGTTTCTTAGCGGCTTTCCTTTTGCTAACATATATTTAATTCTATCAACTGACTTTTGTTCCCCACAAAGAGAGATAAACGCTTCACGCTCAATATCAAGTAGGTACTGTTCATCAACGGGCGAAAATGGACCACCCTTATCACCACCAGTCAATACATGTGATAGCTTATTGGCTATAAGTGCATCATGCTCACTGATTTTCTTTGTTTTTACAAGGCCTTTTACCATCGTGGTAATTGCAAGACGTCCACTTGTACCCGGAAGTTTAAAGGTTTCCATTTCAGGAGCCTTGTACCCTTCACTCATTTCAAGAGCAACATCTTTGGCTTTACTTAGAAGGTGATCTCTATTTACAATAATAATATCATCATCAGATAAATATCCGTGACTTTTAGCCTGTTTTGCAGAAAATGATACTTTCGCGTACCCAATAGTCTCAAATGCTTTTTGAATAATTGGGAAAGCACCAGGTACCATTGTTTTGATTTTCTTAGTAAGTCTTGAAATCATTCTAAGGTTTCCACCCGCACCTGGAATAAGACCAACTCCAACTTCAACAAGTCCGATATACGACTCCGCAGCTGCCACAATTCTATCGGTCGCGCCGATAGTCTCATATCCACCACCAAGCACAAGCCCAAATGGAGCAGATACTACTGGAAATGGTGCAAAACGTAACTCTTGCATAAGACTCTGCATGAGGTCGATAACATTTTCAATCCCATCCCAATCTTTGCGTTCAGCAAAATCTAAAATCATATTAAGGTTTGCACCCGCAGAAAAGTTTTTACCATCTCCTGAGATTACAAGTCCTTTATAGCCATTCTCCTCTGTCCAATCTCTTGCAAACTTAAAGGTTTCCATGATTGAACCATCTATAGGGTTTAGATCTTCTTTTAATACTGAATGTAATTCAACTCCAGTTATTCCATCTCCTAAATCAACTACAGATGCTGACCAATTTTTCTTAATCAGTCCGCTATTTTTCTTTAGATTAAAAAACTTCATATTCTTGGAAGATACTGGAACAACTTCATAATCTTTCTTTTTTGGGCAATAATAATGTTTTACGCCATCAACATAGGTATAGAAAGATTTCTTTCCATTTGATAGCATTTCCTCAACCCAAACAGGAACTTTTATACCCTCTTCTTTCATGCGTTCTACAGATCGCTCTAGACCGATAATATCCCATACTTCAAACGGACCTCGGTCCCACGCAAAACCCCATCGCATTGAACGGTCAATACTATAAATATTGTCAGCAATTTCAGGTATTCTGTTTGCTGAATACACAAGAGTTTTTGAAATAGACTTCCAAGTAAACTCACCAGCAGGGTCATCACAGTAACACAGCCTTTCAATACGATCCTCAAGATTAGTATACTCTTTAGCAATACGAACGCCTGGATATTTTTTCTTGTTTTGAGGGGTGTATTCGAGCGTATCTAGGTCAACTGAATGAATCACGCCTTTTTCTATTTTTTTATAGAAGCCCTGACCAGACTTTTGACCCAGCCATTTATTCTCAAGCATTTTACTGATGTAGTCAGGTAAAACAAAAGTATCCCGACTCTCATCTTCAGTGCATTTCTCATAAGCTGTTTTAGCTACAAACCCCATCGTATCAAGACCAACAATATCTGCAGTTCTAAAGGTTCCACTTTTTGGACGACCAATTAAGGTACCAGTAAAGAAATCTATATCTTCTACGCTTAATTTCATTTCTGTAGCAACGGACAGAACGTGCATCATTCCAAATACACCAATTCTGTTTGCTATGAAGTTGGGAGTATCTTTTGCATGAACTACACCTTTTCCAAGATCATCTTCAAGTATTTTTTCTATGGTACTTAAAGCATCTTTATCCACAGAGTCTGGATAAATAAGTTCAACAAGCTTCATGTATCGTGGTGGATTAAAAAAATGAGTAATAAAGAATCTACTTTTTAACCCTTCGTCCATATCCTCAGATAATTCAGATAGAGCAATGCCAGAGGTGTTTGATGTTAAAATCGCAGAATCAGAAAGATGAGGGGTTATTTTTGAGTATAAATCTTTTTTCCAATCTATTCGTTCTGAAATTGCCTCTACCACCCAATCACATTCTGATATTTTCTCCAAATGGTCATTATAATTCATTACTATAACTTTATCTGCTGACTTTTTATTATAATATGCAGCTGGTTTAATATCTGAGGTAGCCTTCATTCCCTTATCTGCAGTTTCTTGGTCCATATCAAATGCATAAACTTCATAATTTGCATTCGTTAAATGCGCAGCAATCTGACCGCCCATCACTCCTGTACCTAGCACTGCTACTTTATTAATTTTATTACTCATCAATCAAACCCTTTCAATCACTGTTGCTATTCCTTGGCCAGTACCTATGCACATTGTAGCAAGACCAGTATTTAAATCATTTTGCTCCATTACATTCATCAAGGTAATTATAATACGAGTTCCCGAACACCCAAGAGGATGACCAAGCGCTATGGCACCACCATTTAAATTAATCTTGCTTTCATCCCAGCCACCTTTTCTTATGACATATAAAGACTGAGCAGCAAATGCTTCATTTAACTCAATCACATCTATATCCGACATACTCATACCTGCATTGCTAAGTGCTTTTTCAGTAGCCGGAAGAGGTCCTGAACCCATAGTTTTCCAGTCAACCCCAGCAATGGCTCTTGATTTTATTTTAAATTTCGCCTCAACATTATTTTTACTAACATAGTCACCGCTAGCAAGAATCATTGCTGACGCACCAACAGATATAGGACTTGAGGTCGCAGCCGTAATTGTACCATCTGCATCAAACGCTGGATCTAATGACTTCATTTTCTCAACATCTGGAGATCTTGGCCCTTCATCTTGAGATACAGTGTTATCATTAAATGTAATTGGGGCAATTTCATTTGTAAAATTTCCATTTTCAATAGCTTTTAGGGCTTTGTTGTGTGAATTGATCGAAAACGCTTCTTGGTCTTGTCTTGAAATATTAAGCTCCTTAGCTAAATTCTCTGCAGTCTCTCCCATTCCCATATAATATTCTTGTTCATAAAGAACGGGATTAAAACTAGGCATAAATCCACCCATCGGTACTCCAAACATATCTTCAGTACCGCCTGCAATTCCACAATTTATATCACCTGCAGATATTGCTTGACTTACTTGATGAGCAGCATCCATTGAAGATCCACAAAGCCTATTAACAACCTTACCTCCAGTTTCTTTAGGAAGCCCAGCCATCACGGAGATTCCTCTAGCCATTAAAAAGCCTTGAGAGCCTTCAGGGAAAGCACATCCAACAACCATATCTTCTATATGATTATGTGATATAGAAGAGTTTCTTTCAAGTAATACTTTAACTACATCTGTAGCTAAATCATCAGGTCTAACTCCCATCAAATTTCCATTTTTCATACCCATTGGGCTTCTCACCCCATCAACAATAAATGTTTCCATTGCTACTCCTTATTAATCAAGATAATACTTTTCATGTTTATAGAATGTCTCTACTACTTTTTTCATCAATGAAATCTCATTTGGCTTATAGCCTAACTTTTCTTTCTCTGAATGTATTTTATCAGTTACTTTTACATAATCTTCATCATTACATACATCTGATAGTATCGTATCCATGTTATTATTTATTTGTTTAAAATGATGGCAAATAGATAAATCGAGAATTTCATTATACTCTTTAAGCTCCTTAGAATCTTTAATTTTCTTTCCTCTTTTAATTCCAGTATCAAGAATAGCAAGAGAACATACGATATCTGCAAATGGCTCCTGAATCCACTGATTATTTTTCATGTCTTGCCCATGTTTTAAAATAATCTGATTGAGAGTCATAAGACAAGCCGACCTGCAGTACTCAATAACCATCTCTGATTGATTTTCTGTATTATCTAGACATGAGAACCAATCATCTTCTCTAATTGATATTGAGTCACGTATAGGAAGCTCTTCAAGGATTGATTTTTTAAGTGTCATTCCTGCGATTAGAAGTCGGTTTATTTCATTTGTTCCTTCAAATATTCTATTTATTCGCTCATCTCTATACAATGTAGCGAGCCCATACTCTTCAATAAACCCAGCGCCACCGAGCACCTGAACGCTCTCATCTACGACATATGCAAGTGCCTCTGAGCCAATAATCTTACAAACAGAGGCTTCAATCGCATGATCTTCAATTACCTTTTGCATTCCTAAATAGTAATCATCAGAATTCTTATCAAGCTTAGCAATTGATTTATCGATTGAACCTGATGTCATATAATTAACATTATCAGCTTCCCAGGTACGAGTGAGCATTTTAGCGAATTTTGCCTTAATCATGTCAAATTGAGTAATAGATCGACTAAACTGCTCTCTTTCCTTTGCAAAGTCATATGCTGCATTAATTGTATATTTTGCACCAGCTGCAGTAGTTACGCCCAGCTTGTACCTTCCCGTATATAAAACATTAAAAGCAATAGGACCACCTTGCCCAACCTCTCCAAGAACATTTTCTACAGGAACCTTACAATTTTCAAAATAGAGCGTTACCGTAGAGGAGCCTTTAATACCCATCTTTTTTTCTTCTTCTCCAATGATATAGCCCTCACAATCTTTATCAATAATAAATGCTGTGTATTTACCATTAACATTTGCAAAAGTTATACATACATCAGCCCATCCTCCATTGGTTATATAAATTTTTTGACCATTTAGTATATAAAACTTTCCATCGTCACTAAGTTCAGCCTTAGAAGTTCCACCCATTGCATCAGACCCAGCGGATGGCTCTGTTAGAGCATAACAACCCATCCATTCACCACTAGCTAACTTTGGAAGATATCTTTCTTTTTGCTCATCATTTCCATACCAAATTATTGGAAGCGTTCCGATACCTGTATGAGCAGAAAATGTTACCATCATTGAGGCACTTTTACCTTTAGATAGTACATCTGCAACAATACACGCAGTTGTTTTATCTAACTCAAGACCTCCAAATTTTTCTGGAACATCAATACCACAAAATCCAAGCTCACCCATCTCCTTAAAAATCTCTAGGGATAGGTCTTTATTTAACACGTCAAGCTCTTTATGTATTGGCTCTACGCGCTTTACTGCAAATTCTTCAGCAGCTTGAGAAAACATTTTCTGATCTTCGCTAAAATCCTCTCTACTAAAAACTTCACCTTTGTCAAAAGGCATAATAAGAAAAGAGCCTCCTCTATATTGTATCTGCTTATAATCAATTTTATAGGTTTTATTTTCTTTACTCATCATTTTTCCTTTTTAAACTATTAATTAACAAATCAATCGAAGTATTTAAATACATTTTTGCGTCAATGCTGCTGTCATCAAATAAGCAAAACCAATTTATTCCTTGAATAGATGACAATATACTCATCGAAACAACTTTTGTATCAACATCCTTAAATTCTTTCTCTCTTATGCCCTTCTTTAAAACTAACTCAAACAAAAAAAGAAGCTTTTCATATAAAACCTTAGACTTTTCTTTAACCTCATTGTCTTTATTAGCAAGCGACCAAAATTCGACTTCAGCTAAAAAAACATGCTTCTTCGTCTTATAAACGTCATAAACAACGTCTGTGATATCCTTAAGAATCTCTGATGCACTTTTATTTTTTTTATTGTTAGTATAAAAATCTGGAAAACTATAGGTTTCCCAATGATCAATAAGCGCTAAAAAAAGAGCTTTCTTGCTACTATAATAATGATAAATAGCCCCCTTGCTCATTTCAGATTTTTTAACAATGTCATCCATAGTTGTATCTGAGTATCCTTTTCCAACAAATACCTCATACGCAGCATCAAGAATTTTATTTTGAGCAATCTCTTTTTTATCTAATGTTTTCATAATATACCGACTGGTCGGTCTGTATTTTAATAATAAAAATATTTATATAATAGTTTTTTTACAATTAGTTATTTTTTTTGTTTACTAGAGTGCTTCTTATTATGATTTTTTTGAGGCCCTTTATGATTAGATTGTTTTCGTTTTTTAGATCGAACGCTAACAATTTTTCCTGAATCTAAACGTATAAATACAGAAGCAATCCTAGAAAGCCTTTCTCTTATATGTGTACAGATTATAACAGTGACTCCATCATAATTTGTTTTTCTGTATAAGATCTGAGATAATATATTTATTTTTTCTTCACCCAAATACTGACCAAATCCATCAATTAAAAGAACTTTCGTATCGCATGCAATTGAAACTGCGAGCTCAATCCACCTTCTCTCTCCATCACTTAATTTCCTAAAATCCCTATCAAGGTATTTATTTAATTTCATTTTGCTAATTGTTGACTTAATTCGCTTTTTAGGATCACCTAAATTTGTATGGGACATAACATTTTTATTTATGTAGTCTCTAACTGTTATTTTAAACCATGGAAGCTTTAATTCTTGAGACACATGATACACTTCTTTATAATAATCCGAATTTTTGATTCCAGAAAGATCATTATTCTCATATTTTATTGTTCCAGAAAAAGACTTATTAGACTTAAATAAAACATTTAAAAGTGTAGATTTCCCCGAACCGACATCGCCATATATTACATAACAAGAACCTCTATGAATATCTAGCTGCTTAACATCTAAAATATCTCTATTGTCTTGTTTTACTAAAACTTTATTAACACTATAAATTGGATTTTTCATTCTTCCTCACTTTAGAATTTTATCTATGAAATTATTTATTATTCTACTGCTATTCAGACATTCTTCAACCTTAGGAATATCTTTGATTATTCCCTTCTCATGCCTAATGATAAGATATTTTTCCATCACATCTTTTGTGAACTCTGGATGAAATTGCACGCCATAAAATAAATCATCATAAACAAAAGATTGTATGCCCATATCATTTTTTGCCATCAAAATCGCCTCTTTAGGCAATTCAGCAACAATATCTTGATGAGATTGATATACATGCATTGAATCATTAAATGAAGAAAAAAGGTTACAATCCTTAGAGTCTTCTGTTAGATTAACATGGCAACTACCAATTTCCCATCCCTTTTCATTTAATTCTACCTTTCCTCCAAAAGTATCAGCTATTAATTGATGGCCAAAGCATATACCAAGAACTGGCTTTTGGACTTGTTTCATCTCTCTAAGCTTTTCTCTCAAATAGTCAATCCATGGAAAATCATCATACACTGAATGTGCGCTGCCTGTTATTATCCACGAATCATCTTTTATTGAATCGAGCTCCTCCATTTCATAGCCTTTAACTACATTCACTTCTAAATGACTATAGGACTTTAAAATATTTTGAATCCAATCGGACGCTTGCCCATATAAAGATTTTACTTCAGCAATACCAGGACCATTTGTGATAATTGATATTCGTTTCATGAATTAATCCGACTAAATTGCTTATTAGGGCTTAAATAAGTATAAATAAAGTATGAAAGATTATAACTATTGAAATTACAATTAGAAACAGAAATTACATTTGAAATATAAGAGTTTTTTAAAGAAGAACATCTAAAGACGTCTAAGATAGAAGAATTTATTTTATAAGCTATTTTATTCAACATTACCATCATATTTTAAATGAAAGTAATATATAGGATTTTAGTTAGTGCCCTTCAAGAAATCTTTCTGCTTCTATAGCAGCCATACAGCCAGATCCAGCTGCAGTTATTGCCTGCTTATAGGTAAAATCTTGAATGTCACCTGCTGCGAAGACACCTTCTTTTGAGGTTACCGTTGAATCAGCCTCTGTAATGATATATCCAGATTCATTTAAACTTAATTGATCTTTAAATAAATCTGAATTCGGTTTATGGCCAATGGCCATAAAAACTCCATCTGTATTGTGTCTAACAATTTCACCAGTTTGAAGATTTCTTATATCAACACTTTCTAGGCCTTTTTCTTTAGGGTCACCATACATTTCTACAATTTCTGAATTCCACATTACAGAAATTTTCGGATTATTGAGAGCTCTATCTTGCATTATCTTTGAAGCTCTAAAATCTTCTCTTCTATGAACGATTGTTACTGATGATGCAAACTTTGTTAGATATGTAGCTTCCTCCATTGCAGAATCGCCACCACCAACAACTAAAATATCTTTTTCCTTAAAAAAGAAACCATCGCAGGTTGCACATGCAGAAACACCAAAACCCATTAATTTTGATTCAGACTCCAAGCCTAATAATTTAGCTGAAGCACCAGTAGAGATAATCACTGATTCTGCTTCATACTCTTTATTGCCAACATGAAGCTTAAATGGTTTTGAATTAAAATCGACTTTATCAACATTTTCAAACAATGTCTCTGCGCCGAATTCCTGAGCTTGTTTCCTAAATTTATCCATCAATTCAGGACCAAGAATGCCGTTAGGGAAACCTGGATAATTCTCTACATCAGTCGTAATCGTCAATTGCCCACCAGGTTGAACTCCTTCAAAAACCAAAGGTTTTAAATTAGCTCGCGCTGCATATATAGCTGCTGTTAAACCTGCTGGACCAGATCCTATAATTATTACTTTATGCATTATCCTTTTATTATTTTATCTAGCATACCTGCTAGTTCATCTTTTGAAACTGCTCCAACTCGCTGCTCTACAATATCACCATTGTTAAAAAGTAATATACTAGGGATGCTTCTTATACCGTATTTTGTTGCAATAGCTGGAGAATCATCTACGTTAATTTTTACAATACTACTTGAATCTTTATATTCTTCTGCAAGTGCCTCTATTGTAGGAGTCAGCATTTTACAAGGACCACACCATTCTGCCCAAAAATCCACGAGTACGGGTTTATCTGAATTCATAACGACAGAATCAAAATTTTCTTCATTAACATCAATAGTAAACTCACTCATAGAAACTCCTTATTTAAATAAAATTGCAAAATTCAATCTTTTAATTTAGCACACTCTACCTATCAAAGTATATTTTTTTTTAATCTATAAACGTCCAAGATACTTTTAAGTAGTGAAATATAAATAGCTCAGAACCTAAAATTGAATACTTAGGAAGAGTAAAAGACTCACCTAAGTCACTCAATCCACTTTGTAACATAAAACGTTTTCCATTATTTGTTATATTATGATAGGAAATTTGAAAATTATCAAATTTTAAAGTACCTGAAAAATCCATGAAATACATAGAATCAGATGCATCAACAGCATTCCCATTAATAACTGGGAGAGTATTTAAATTAAAGGCCTTATTGCTAAACATTGACTTTCTTCCAACTATATTTAATACAATTGAATATTCTTTATTTTTAAATGGAATCTCATAAGATAGATTATAGTTTAAATAATATTTCAAAAATGGAAGATCAACTCCTATATCTTTATCATTTAATTTATCATATGAGTTAAAACCAAGGATGAATTTCATGTAATTTGAATTAAATATAGCACTCAAGCTTGAGTAAAGATAGTCGTCGTAGTTAGCGCCAGAATAAATATTATCAGATGAAATATATGAGCTATTAAATTTTATTTTAAAAGAATCATCTCCAGCTAAAAATTCAAATTCGCTTTTAGTCATTATATATCTTGGAATCTCAAAAGATGAATCTTGATAGATTGAATCATATGGAAAATTAAGGCTTATGTCATTTGAACGATGATTAAATTTCAAGTATAAGTTTTTTTTATCTAAAATTTTAACTGAAAAAAATGGTTTTAAATAAGTTTCAGAGTAATCAAAGTTATTATCTATATAATTAAAAGAATTCAAATCAAAACCGATATGAAAACTTGGAGTTTTCAAGCCAATCTTATATAGGTACTTTTTATCTTCATACTCTAGTTTTTCTAAGTTAAAATTACTTAAATAACTTTCATATGAACTAAATTCACTTTTTGATATAAAATCAAAATTAAAATTTATATTTTCTGACAAACGGTAGTTTGAATTTACAATATTCCAAATTGTAAAATTCATATTCTCGAAAGAGCGCCATTGTTCGGAGTTATCTACTTCTGATATGTTAAATTTATTTAGCAAGCTTGAAATTTGGCTGGAGTTTTTATATTTAAGAGAATACTTTTCATT